>Ga0181520_10002937_pt1 | contig 30752 bp, 32 predicted proteins | sample PEATcosm2014_Bin_29_FD_132451 | JGI IMG/M metagenome (GOLD analysis project Ga0181520, IMG submission 132451) | Peatland microbial communities from MTU Mesocosm Facility, Houghton, MI, USA - PEATcosm2014_Bin02_30_metaG | ecosystem: Environmental > Terrestrial > Soil > Wetlands > Peat | place...
AATAGCTGCAATTACGATTGCCATAAATATTTTTTTAAGTTTAGATGATGACGTTCTGGCTATAGAGTAAGCAACAGGATAACTAAGAATTAAAGCGATAGCAGTGGATGCGAACATTATTCTGATTGTGGGCCAAAAATAGCCATTTAAGTAAGTTGGACTAAAGAAGCGAATATAATTTTCTAACGTGAAGGTGGGTTCATAGAGCTTACCTATGACGACGCCTGGTGGAAGATACTTATAGAAACTTAACGAAAGTTGCGTTAAACCGGGGATCAGAAAAAAAATAACCAGCAGAAGTATCACAGGAGCCAACAATAGGTACGGCGTAAAATTTGATTTTGTTAAAAACGCTTTCTTCGCTTTTCCTTTTTGGGTGGTTGACCTGCGAATGTTGACAAATCTCATATGAGCGTGCATTCTCCCGGTTCCCAGTAAGCATAAACTAACTCGCCCATCTTGTAGGCCAAAGTGTTCTTGCTATACGATATGTTGGCAGTTATTTTCGAGTCATCATTTAAACGAAGGTGATACTTGATGTAAGGACCCAAATTCTCGATGGCTTCAACGTTGCCTTGGGCGACGTTTTTTGAAGGAGGTGCCTGCTTAGATAATTTAACGGCTTCAGGTCTTACAGTTACGCACACATTGTCCTGAGTCTTTTTTTCTGAATTTAAAGCCACTAAAGTCAGGTCACCATTCGTCTTTATCTTCGTTTCAAACTGGTTTTTCTCGATAATTTTACCGTTAAAAACGTTTGATTCTCCGATGAATTCAGCCACGAACCTGTTTTGCGGGTGATCATATATTTCTCGAGGCGCCCCAATTTGCTTAATTTTCCCAGCATCCATTACTACTACGCGATCAGACATGCTCATTGCTTCGCCTTGATCATGGGTAACAAAAATAGTTGTTATGCCCACTTCTTTCTGAATTTTAGTCAACTCAACCCGCATTTGAACGCGCAGTTTTAAGTCTAAATTGCTCAGAGGTTCATCAAGCAGAAGAAGAGTCGGTTCGATTATAACAGACCTGATTAAAGCTACCCGCTGTTGTTGTCCACCACTAAGCTGATGTGGATATCTGTCCTGAATTTCAGGAAGCCTAATCAACTCCAAATGCTTCTTCACACGCTCTTTAATTTCCGGAGTTGGGATTTTTCTTATTTTTAACCCAAAAGCCAAATTCTCAAACACCGTCAGGTGAGGGAAAAGAGCGTAGTTTTGAAAGACTAAACCTATGTTTCTTTTGTATACGGGTGTATCGTTGACTAATTTTCCTTTAATGAATATCTCGCCTTTATCGGGTTTTTCAAGCCCTGCAATGCTTCTAAGCACTGTTGTTTTTCCGCATCCGCTTGGTCCAAGTAAAGTCAGCAACTCACCAGAGTTGACACTTAGCGTCAACTCGTCAACCGCCAACACTTTGCCATACTGCTTTACAATAGCTTTTAGCTCTAGATCAAACATTCTTTCTTTTCATCCAAATTTTTCTTTTTTCGTTTTTTCGCTGATTTTTTCGTTTGAACTTTGTACACCTTACAAAGGAATGACCTGTTTCCCGTCGCAGCGGAAATTGGGCAACGCTGGATGTCATCAGTCAAATTGTTGTCAGTTTGTCCATCCTCGCAGATTTGGTTCCATCCATGCGTGACCATTACTACTTTTGGGTGAACGGCACGAGTTAATTTTGCCTTGATCATGATTTTTCCCCTGGGCGATTCAACAAAAACCCAGTCTTTATTCTTCACGCCAATTTCCTTAGCCGTAAGAGGATTGATTTCTACAAAGGGGTTAGGATGAATCCTCCTCAGCGACGGTAACGTTCTGAACCGAGAATTTGTGAATTCAGCAAGTTTAAGCCCGGTTCCGCAAACTAGCGGGTATTCTTTCGATGCGGCTTTTGAGGCGTATAGGCCTTCAGCTGGCTCTTTGAATTCGGGTAACGGATTGTACCCATGCTTTTTGAAGGTCTCAGAGTAAAACTCCACTTTGCCAGTTGATGTCCTGAACCCTTGTTTTTCATATTTTCTGTAAACCTGTTGAGGACTAAAAGTTATCGTAATACCTTCAGGGTGTTTTCTGAGCTCTTCAACCGTTAAGCCTAATGGTTCAATCTCATAATTGATGGCTTCGTCCTCATTTTTCCATGGAAAATACCTTCCAAGTCCGACTCTTCTCGCCAGCTCAAAAATGAATTTAGGATCAGACAAGCATTCGCCTAAAGGTTCGACTACTTTATTAGCCAACGTTAACGTAAGGGTGTCGACGCTTGGGTTCCCATATGATTCCCTGCGAATATGTGGATACTCAAAAAATGTGGATGCAGGCAAAACTATGTCCGCCAATTCAGCAGTCGGCGTCAAGTATAAGTCGTGAACCGCGATAAAATCCAGCGTTTTTAATTTTTCTTTAACTTTGGGAGTGTTGGAAACCGCCGTAGTCAATGAACTGCTTTGCACAATTAGCGCCTTGACTGGATACGGCTTGCCTGTGTCTATGGCATCTAACACTTCAGGTGTCGAAACACCCCATAACGGATAATACAAGGGATGAGTAGAAATCGATTTGACGCCTTTCTTTTGAAGTTCCTCTAGTTTCTTGTGTAAAGTGAGGTCTCTTATTTTAACTGGAAGAGCAAAAACATTACCGCCCTGGGCATCGACATTGCCTGTTATAGCTTTAAGGATAGCTAAAGCACGGGTTGTTTGTACAACATTTGTATGTTGATCGATGCCGTTTCCATCTTCTAAAACAGCGCCAGGACTATTGGTTGCATAGAGACGAGCGACTTTCCGAATTTCATCGGCAGAAACCCAAGTGATTTCGCTAACCCTTTCAGGAGAGTACTCGTCGATGAAGGCTTTGAATTTATCAAACCCATAAACCCAATTGTCTACAAACCCCTTGTTGTATAGCTCCTCCTTTACGATATAGTTTAAAATTCCTAGAGCTAACGCTCCGTCAGCTCCGGGACGAACTTGGATAAACAGGTCAGCTTTCGATGCAGTTTTGTTAAATCGGGGGTCAATAACGACTACAGTTACTCCACGCTTTATTGCGTCTTCAATTCGTCTGCCATGATTGTTTAGAGAAGTCTCAAACGGGTTGAAACCCCACAAAACTATCAACTTTGCATTCTCGTAGTCTGGTAGTAATTGGTCGCCGTAAGTGTATTTGTGACCGATTGTTCTCGGCGTATAACATAAATGATCGACGGAAGCAACGTTAGGTGAGCCAAACGCGTACATAAACCGCTGGGCATAGCTCCAGTTGCTTCCCCATCCCGAAGCTTGTCCTCTGTGCCAGACGACAGATTCAGCACCATACTTTGCCTTATAAGTCAATAATTTTGATGCAACAATATCTAATGCTTCTTTCCATGTGATTTCTTTCCAGCAGCCCTCTCCTCTTTTTCCGACGCGTATGAGTGGTTTTGTTAATCTGTGTGAATCGTACTCATACTCTATGGCGGAAAGTCCCTTAATGCAAAGCCTTCCTTTACTTGATCTGTGGCTTGGTAACCCAGCGATTTTTGTGATTTTACCCTTGTCAACGTAAACTTGCATTCCACAAATTCCTCCGCACATGCCGCAGACGGTGCTGACTGTTTTTGGCGCTTGCTGAACCTCCAATACTCTAAGAGTTTAGTTGTCAAACAGAAAAAAAGGAAATTTTGTTAACAGTGCTGGTTTTATGGTAGTGGTTGTATCATGCTGTCCCTAGTAGCGGTTGTATGTCGCTGTCCCATGTTTGGTCCCATGAATTTGCGTTGGCAGCCCAATATGTGTAGTTTATCGGTGGAATGCTATTTAGTTGGGTAGGTGATAGCATGTATGGTTTCATTGAGGCGGGTATTATAGAGTTGACGTTGGTTGGGTTAGCGGCGATGCCTGCACAGTAAGCGGATACGCTGTTGGCTGATAGTAGCCAGTTTATCATTTCCATTTGTAATGTGGTTCCTGCTGGGCCGTTCTTTATCGCTATTGGACCATTTGGGTAAAGCCATGTTGGTTCATTTGATGGAACAATGAAGGCTACTGGAGCGCCAGACTGGATCAGACTGTAAGCATCTGTTTGATAGCATACTAAGGCATCTATTGTTCCGCTGGACAAGGCTTCGGTCGCCACAGAGTCTGAATCGTATGCTAAACCGATGCTTGGAGCTAACTCCTCAAGTTTAGCCCAAGATTCGTTGAGCGCGTTGTGGTATTGATCACCGTACCAAGCGTATGAAGCTTGTATTGGCATTCCGTAATAAGTAGGCGTAGGTATTCCAATTTTTTTGGCACCCAGCCCTGAATTCCATAACCATTGCCATGATGTTACGTATGAAGCGTTGACTACATTAGTATTGACGGCTATACCGAAGAAGTTAAGCGAATTTCCGGCAAAGTAAGTTGAGCCGTTGATTACCAAATTTGCAGCGGGCGTAATGTCTGCCAAGTTCGGGACTATACTTGGATTAATTGGTTCAACTATTCCTGCGTCTACACCTATCAATGATTGGTCAGGTCCTGTCAGTATAACGTCTATTGTTGGATGCCTTGCTTCTGCTATCTCTTTCTGCACTGTGTCAAGTGAGTTGCTTTGAATATAATAATTTATTTTGCAGTTATATTGTTGTGCAAACCCTGCTAATGCTGCTTTTGCGCCTGTTTCCCAAGCGCCGCCCCAGATGGCAACTGTGATTGTGGGTTTACTGTTCTGAGTTTGATAGTATAAGACGGCTCCGGATACAGCGGCAACAACGACAATAACTGATAGAATTATTGCAATTATGGTTTTTGATAGCGCTTTAGTATTCATGCTTTTTCTCCTTAGTTTTTGTGTCTTAAATATTGCCGTTAAGTCGATACTCGTTTTTTGCGTAATTTTTTGGGTCAATTAATCCGTCTCCTTTGTTACATTTACTGTCAGGGTCGAAGGCTTTGATTCATTACTTGCGAAGGGTTGCTCTTTGTTTTTTGTTTTGTTTGATGGATTTGTTAAAGACACTGATTTTCCTTTAACCATTTTTTTTAATTCTCCTTTCATTTAATATTTGATAATTCTTAGCATAACACCGTTATATCATTTTTTGCAAATAATATTCTTAAAAGAATATCACAGGAAACACCTTAACACGCGCGTGCAAAGTCGAGAAAACTGTAAAAACAATTATGGTCCACGGTGCTTTATTGAAGCGCGGCGCGTTCTAGGCAATCTGGTTATTAATGCAGTTCAAGCTATGCTGAATGAAGGAGAACTGAAAATAAGAGCACGACAAGAAGCAGGCGACAACGTCATTACAATTTAAGACACTGGGACTGACTTATCTGATAAAGTCAAACCAAGCCAAGACTTTTCACTCCGTTCTTCACAACCAAACCGAAAGGTCAAGGCTTAGAATTAGCAGTTGTCGAGCGCATGACTGAAGCGTTAGGTGGCACGTGTCTTTTGAGAGCCAAGAGGGAAAGGGACAACTTTCACTGTGCATTGCCTCCTTCCAATTAATAAACGGTAAATGGGCATTCAAATGATCAACATGTTAGAAAAATTCGATTCTTCTGACACTTGCAGGGCGATGAATTATAACATTGCTGAAAAGAAAGAGTTATGTTGCATTTTTGCATTTAGGGCTAAAAAAGAAATATGCGCTCGATTAAAGTTCTTTTTAATTAAAATACGGCAGAATTGTGGTTGGGTGGGTCGCTGGGATTTGAAGCTGGAGATCCTTGAACCCAAAACAGTTCAAAACTTTATCGCAAAAGACCTAAGGAAATCTTTTTCAAACAAAATTAGTTGCGAACAAAGAAAACTCAGCAGTTGTGAACGACTCGCAGGTTCGGAAGGACGCCAGAAGCAATAGAACCAACTCCTATTGATGAGTTGATGAGCTTATTTCTTTATATTGAGTAGCTATCGTCTGTTTTGTTTTCTTCCGTCAAATAAAAAGTTGAGCAAAGCTTACAAAAATCTTGTGTCACATCATCCCAAGTCGTCTTTTGATTTGTAAGTTGTTTAGCCGTTTCCTTGGCAAATGCTTGGATACTAGGCAAGATGTCAGTGATTTGTTCGATACCTTTCATTGCCCGTTTTGAGTTCATGTATTGGCTTACTGCCGCTTGGGTTGTTTTGAGTTTCTGAGCTGCTTCCACTTGTGTTAGATGATACGTGTTTACCAGTTCTTTAGCGACAAGAGATCTGAAGACTGGAAGCACGTATTTTCCTATGGTTTCGCATCGAGCACTCATTCTAAGTCTGGAAATATAACAGCATTATATCCTTATAAAGGTGCAGAAAGTTTTCGGCAACCACTTAAGAATCTGCCTCACGTCCTTTGAAACCTAGATTCTAAGGGCATCAATCTGCGCTAAAGTTGGAACTGCTACCGTTATCTTATGGTCAAGGGTAGCCTGACCAAAGTTCACTTGAACCTCACTGCATTTTTTATCTGAATGAAAAGCAGTTAAACCCGCCGCTGCCTCTATAGCGCTGCTTGTTTTCGGTCCCTGCAAAATGGTTGTTGGGCTACCGCAGTCTGGCACTTCGAAGTAATAGTCAGTTTTCTGCTTAGTTCGAAAAAGCACTTTGTTTTCCTCTTCATTTCTTCCAACAATAACCTTGTTTCGGCCAAGCCTGAAGTGCCGGCCTACTTTGAGCAGGTTAACTTCTTTTACGTTTACTCTTTTCTTGTGCAGGAAAAGATCTCTTAGTTTGTTGGCAAATTCTTTGTCGGTGAGGAGGCATCCGCCTGCAGAACAAGGATAATTTGTAATGTTAAATTCTCTGGTCATTTCAATTTGCAGCTTCCGTGAACGCCCACTAATGTCTCTGAGCGCCTCATGGTCGACAAAACCTTTTTCTTCCGCTTCTGTTTTTGGCAAAAGCTTGGCTGACAGCGGTCTAAGGATTTTCCTTCCAACCCTGCTTCTCTTTCTATAAGAGCAAGCGCTGCCCTATGCTGGGACATTGGACGTTGACCAAGAACTTCACCAGTGAATATGAATTTTGCTCCAATCTTTCTTGCGTACCTTTTCGCTTTCTTAAGCATGAAAATTCTGCAGTCTACGCAGGGATTAAGATTTTTTCCGTAGCCGAATTTTGGTTTTCTAACTACTCTTAAGTAGTCGGTCCCTGCACTGACCATTTTAAGCGGTATGTTGAAGGTTTTTGCCGCTTCGGAGGCTCCGCATCCTCCTTTTCTGCAGAGACAGAATGGAGTGACAAAGTTAATTGCTTCAACTTCTATGCCGCGTTCTAAAATTAGTTTAACGGCTAATGTGCTATCTAAGCCGCCTGATAGTAATCCTAAGGCCTTCATTTTTTCACAAGCATCCGATAGCGATGAACATTTAGGGTTGCTCCGGTTCTATAACGTTGTTATGGTTTGAGATGCCAGTATAAAATCATTGCTGTTCCTATATATAACGTAGTTATTGCCCGTTTGGTCGGGTTACTTGGTAAAATTTGAACGCCGTTTGAAGAAATCTAGTGTTACATTGTCCCCGCGTGTTTCGTTTTTGCAAGGCGCTTGGCTACAGCAGACTCTTTGGCGATGAAAGCGCTTGTATTATGCTGGAAAGAACATTTATATAACAGTGTTATGTGGGTATAACAGCGTTATAAAATGGTTGGTAAAACCGCATGCAAACAAAAACAACCCATAAACCAAAACAACCCAAACTTGGAAGGATAAACAAGCCTTACAACAGCATTTTAGACTTAATTGGCAACACGCCAATCTTAAAACTTAACAAGGTAACAACTGGTACTAAATGCACAGTTTTAGCCAAACTCGAATTCCTCAACCCAGGCGGCAGCATAAAAGATCGCATCGGAATTTCAATGATCCAAGCAGCGGAAGCCCAAGGTCTCATAAAACCAGGATACACCATCGTAGAACCCACATCAGGCAACACAGGCTTAGGCTTAGCAATGGCAGCCATAGCCAAAGGCTACAAAATGGTCTTCACCCTACCGGACAAAATGAGCAAAGAAAAAATCGACCTCCTCAAAGCCTACGGCGCCAAAGTAATCATAACACCCACCAACGTTCCAGCCGACCACCCAGCCAACTACATCAAAGTCGCCGAAAGAATTGTAAAAGAAACACCAAATTCTTTCATGCCTAACCAATACCTCAACCAAGCAAACCCCGAAGCACATTATAAAACAACGGGACCTGAAATCTGGGAACAATCCAGCGGCAAAATAGACATCCTAGTCGCAACCGTGGGAACTGGCGGAACCATCAGCGGCATAGCCAAATACCTCAAACAGAAGAACCCCAAAATACGAATAATCGGCGTTGACCCAGAAGGCTCATTATACCACCACGAATTTTACGGAACAAAAGGTGACATCCACTCATACAAAGTTGAGGGCATTGGAGAAGACTTCTTGCCAGCAACACTTAACCTCAAAATAATAGATGAAATCATAACAGTAAACGATAAAGAAGCATTCTTAACCGCAAGAAAATTAGCTCAAGAAGAAGGAATATTTGCCGGTGGGTCATCAGGCTCAGCAGTATTCGCCGCTTTACAAGTAGCCAATCGCCCAGAAAGTAAGGACAAAGTCATAGTTGTCATCCTTCCCGACACAGGAAGAAATTACCTCAACAAAATCTATTCTGATGAGTGGATGATTGAAAACGGTTTCCTTGAGGGCAAAGTTGAGGCAATTGCAGTAAAAGACATCCTGAAAATTAAGCAAAGAAAAATTAAGAACATAGTAGCTGTCGACACTGAAGATGACTTGAACGTTGCCATACAACTAATGAAAGAACATGGTATTTCTCAACTGCCCGTAATAAAAGACAACGCACAAATCGGTAGCATCCGAGAATCAGCTCTAATGAAGAAACTCACGGAAGGAAAAGCTGCGGCAACGCTTAAAGTCAAAGAATTCTTGGAAGCACCTCTACCCATCGTCAACAAACAAGACAGCATAATTGCACCTTTCAATCTCTTGAAAAACAACAACGCCATAGTCGTAGTGGAAAACAATAAAATCACAGACATAATAACAACAATAGACATCATCAATTACTATCTGAAAAGTGAAAAACCATGAAATTCTCAACGAAGGCAATCCATTGCGGAGAAGAACCAAACCTGAAAGAAGGCGGATGCGGAGACGTAGTAACTCCTATCCATTTGGCTGCTACCTTTGCAAGAAAAGAAATTGACAAACCAACGGGCGGCTATGAATACGCCAGAACAGGCAACCCCACGCGTAATGCACTTGAAAAAAGATTAGCTGCATTGGAAAACGCCAAGTATGGTTTAGCTTTCGCATCTGGTTTAGCTGCAGAAACCACAGTGGCACTTTCTTTGCTGAAGAAAAGTGACCATGTGGTAGCGTTTGAGGATCTTTATGGTGGAACACGCCGACTGTTCGACAAAACATTGGCCAATTTCGGTTTAGAATTCAGTTACGTGGATGCTTCAAACATTGAGAAGGTTGAAGATGCAATTACAAGTAACACTCGGCTGATTTGGCTTGAAACTCCAACTAACCCATTGCTGCGGTTATGCGATATAAAGGCAATCTCCAAAGTTGCAAAACAACATGGCGTCCTAACTGTTGTTGATAGCACTTTTGCAAGTCCTTACATTCAGAATCCGTTGGATCTTGGAGCGGACTTAGTTTTGCATAGTACGACCAAGTATATTGGAGGGCACAGTGACGTGGTTGGGGGAGCAATCATGCTTTCTAACGATGATCTCTATGCTAAGCTTAAGTTTAACCAAAATGCCTTAGGCGCGATTCCTTCACCGTTTGACTGCTTCCTTGTGCTCAGAGGAACCAAAACACTTGCATTAAGGATGGAAAGACACAGCCAAAATGCCCAAAAAATAGCCGAGTATCTTAGTGCTCAACCTGAAGTTGAAAAAGTAATTTATCCGGGGCTGAAAAGTCATCCGCAATATGAGTTGGCAAAGAGGCAGATGAGTAGTTTTGGCGGTATGATTACTTTTATTCTAAAAGGCGGTAAAACAAAAACTGCCGATTTCCTAAAAAGGCTTAACGTCATTGCGCTCGCGGAAAGCTTGGGCGGAGTTGAATCACTGATTAATCAACCCGCAGTTATGACTCATGCCAGTTTATCGAAAGAGGAAAGGGAACGGTTGGGTGTTACTGACAATTTGCTAAGGTTGTCTGTTGGAATTGAGGATTATGAGGATTTGCAGGCGGATTTGGATCAAGCGTTATGATCGTTGGATGTAGCCTCAAACTTAAAACCTAATTTTTTTAGGAATTTTATTTTGTTTTGTCCGAAGTAAAGCTTTTATAACGATGTTATATTATAACTTCTTAGTAATAGGTGAATAAACATGGCAAAAATTGCAAAAAATGTTTTAGAAACAATCGGCAACACACCACTCGTACGCTTAAATGTTCTAACAAAAGACGCAAAAGCAACCGTCGTTGGCAAACTTGAAGCACGCAACCCCGGAGGAAGCGTTAAGGACCGCATTTGTTGGAGCATGATTGCGGAAGCAGAAAAACAAGGCTTAATCAAACCAGACACTGTCATTATTGAACCGACAAGCGGCAACACCGGCATCGGACTAGCTATGGTAGCAGCCGTTAAAGGGTATAGACTTATCTTAACAATGCCCGAAACCATGAGTATCGAAAGACGCAACTTACTGAAAGCCTACGGTGCAGAGTTAGTTTTAACTCCTGGTCCAGAAGGCATGGGCGGAGCCATAAGAATAGCCGAAGAATTGGCTGCAAAAACACCTAATTCATTCGTACCCCAACAGTTCAAGAACCTAGCAAACCCCAAAATTCACAGAGAAACCACCGGGCCAGAAATCTGGAATGACACTGACGGAAAAGTAGACATCCTAATATCAGGTGTTGGAACAGGCGGAACAATAACCGGGGTAGCCCAATACATAAAACCACTTAAACCAAATTTCAAAGCAATAGCCGTAGAGCCAGCAGCCTCACCAGTTCTAAGCGGGGGCAAAAAAGGACCACACAAAATACAAGGCATCGGCGCAGGTTTCGTGCCTGACGTTTTAAAACGTGATTTAGTTGACGAAATAATACAGGTTAAAGATGAAGACGCACTGCAAACAGCCAGACAATTAGCCAAACAGGAAGGTTTACTTGTTGGCATATCATCTGGCGCAGCAGCATTTGCAGCCATCGAAGTCGCTAAAAGAAAAGAAAATGAAGGCAAACTCATAGTAGTTATTCTTCCGGACACAGGCGAACGCTACCTCAGCACAGTATTATTCCAAGAACCAGCTCCCACACCCTCTCTCTAACCTTTTTTGTGGTGCTGTTTCATTGTCGAATTGTGTTAGGAGTTTCTTGTTTTAAAATCAGCTTTAGAAAGTATTCGTGAATTCTCAGGTCATCACCTAACTCTGGATGGAAAGTTAGGGCTATAACATTTCCTTTTTTTGCGCCTGCAACTGCCTCTTGGTGCTTAGCCCAAACACTAGTGGAGCCCCAAACTTTTTCAATGGTTGGTGCACGTATAAATATTCCTTTGAAGGGTTCTTTTCCAATTTCGTCTATTTGCAAATCAACTTCAAAAGAGTCGACTTGCCGACCGTAAGCGTTTCTATTGACTTGTATTTCCATTAGACCCAGTAGGTTTGTTTTTGTCTGCTTTATTTGTTTATCACCCTCTTTTGCCAGAAGGATTGCGCCTGCGCAGGTCCCAAGAATGGGTAGTCCTTTTTTTGCAAGCTCGATTATTTCTTGTTGCATTCCAGCATCAAGTATTAGTCGACTTATTGTTGTTGATTCACCACCGGGTATGACAAGCCCAGAAACATGCTCTAAATCTTTGGTTGTCCTTGTAGGCACAGCGCTGCCATCGATTTTTAATTCTTTCATCGCCTTCTTTAAAATATCAATGTGTTCAGTTACAGCGCCCTGTACGGCCACGACGCCTACTTTCAATTGGTTCCCCGCGTTTGCATTTTTTGTTTTTCGTCCATCTTAGAAGTATCTATCCCATCCATAGGTTCGCCTAGACCTTCAGAGATTTTGGCAAGAATCTTTGGATCATCGTAATGCATTGCTGCTTCCACAATTGCTTTAGCGTATGCTTGTGGGTTTTTGGATTTGAATACTCCTGAACCAACAAATAGACCATCGGCGCCCAACTGCATCATTAATGCTGCGTCAGACGGTGTTGAAATTCCTCCTGCAGCAAAATTCACTACAGGTAATCTTCCTAGGTCTTTTGTCTGTTTAACTAATTCTAAGGGCACAAAGTATTCTTTTGCTTTTTCTGTCAATTGGGCGTCTGACATTTGTTTTAATGCTGCTATTTCTCTGTTCATGCGTTTTAGGTGTCTTACCGCTTCAACGACGTTTCCGGTTCCTGGTTCGCCTTTGGTCCTTATCATGGCGGCTCCTTCATTTATTCTTCGTAGAGCTTCGCCTAGGTTTCTTGCGCCAGAGACAAAAGGAACGGTGAACTTTCTTTTGTCGATGTGGTCGTCTTCGTCTGCTGGAGTTAATACTTCACTTTCGTCAACCATGTCAGCACCTAAGGCTTCAAGCACTTGTGCTTCCACATTATGGCCTATTCTGCATTTGGCCATAACGGGAATAGTTACAGAGGCTATGATTTCTCTAACTCTTTTTGGATCAGCCATTCTTGCAACGCCCCCTCTTGCGCGTATGTCTGCAGGAACAGCTTCTAGTGCCATAACGGAAACGGCGCCTGCAGCTTCGGCAATTTTGGCCTGTTCTGCGTTAGTAACATCCATTACTACGCCGCCTTTGACCATTTTGGCAAATCCTCTTTTTAATCTATCAGTGCCTTTCTGTTCAACTATTTTCTTCGTTTCGCTCATACAGTTCCACGTCTTTAGTATAGTTATGGCTGTACTATGTATAACGACGTTATATGTGTTTTTGAAGAAAATATTCCAAAAAGAATTAAAGATCGCGCAAGCTCTTCGAGCTTATATAAAAATTTCTGCAGAGCTACCTGAACTTGAACAACTATACCGATGTCTAATGTTTCATCAGCCAAACCTTTATGGTAACGGTGAATTGTTCTCTTTTCGCTGGGTTACACTTTGCGCGTGAAGAAACTGGACATAACGCGTCATAAAACCAATGTCCAGCATCATGAAATAACTCTATGTTCTTGTCTTTCGCACTTAACTTTTCATAGAGTTGTTTGGCTCCTGACGGTAATGCTGTTGTGTCTTGTTCCCCTTGAAGTATTAGAGTAGGTACTTGTATTAGCGAGGCATTTTTCCAAACAACTTTTAATAGACTATTTTTTATGTTTAAAAGATAATTAACTGTTAGTTGTGGCGTTTCTAAGGGGTCCTCGAGCATGATCTTGATTTCTTCTGGATCCCTGTTTTTGGCGTTTTGCGAAGTATATGTATTGTGAGTTTTTCTTGGACTGAAACAGTTCGCAAAAAATAATGAGATCTGGTTCTTTCGGTTGTTTATTGTTGATGTCACAGCTGGTGCTGCAAGAATTAAACCATCAAGCATATCAGGATGGTTAGCTGCATACCAAATGGTGTAAACTCCGCCTAAACTATGACCAAGCAAATACAATTTTTTCCCCTTATGGAACTTCTTCACGTGAACGACGAAGTCGTCAATGTCTTGTAAGTGCCTCTCAAAGTTGCTAACGTAGCCTCTCGGGTAACCTTCTTCTTGCGAATTACCGAACCCTCTGAGGTCTAAAGCGTAAACTTGATTTCTATCAGCAGCCAACGCTGGACCGATATTTCTAAACCATCCCGAGTAATCTCCAATACCGTGGATACAAACAATCACGCGCTTAACAGTTTTTGTAGCCCTCCAGCATCGATAGGTCAGGTTAAAGCCGTCAGTCGCTGAAAATTTTTGGATAGTTAAATCGGACATAGAAATAGCCTTACTTATGCGCGGTCAGGATTGGTTGTTTACAAATTGATTTTCTTAATTCCTGAACTTCAGTATGTATTTCGTCCCAATTGTAAACTCGTTTGGTTAGATTTTTAACGTTTAATGTTTTGTTCCATGGTTGATCGTAGATTAGGACAGTCTTGACTTTTGTTGCCCAGCCTAATGCTTCTTGAAGTGAATCCTCCACTATCAAATCCAGCGGCTGAACTTTTGCAAGGTATTTTTCACCAGAGTTGAGAAGGTGAAGTTGAGTGTATGGTATGCCTTTCTCTTTCAGCCAAGAATTCGTTACGTCATGCAAATGACCATACCTTGATGTTAACAGGTAGATGTTGTGGCCTTCATCGCTAAGAAGTTTTAACGTTTCCCTGGCACCTGGATTTAAAGGTAAATTCTGTTTTAAAACCTCAACGATTAACTGTTCTTCTTCAGGTCTTGTTATGCCCAAAACTATGTCTAGGTCAAAACAGTAAATGTCGGTTGCCTTTAAGGTTAAGCCGTAATTCTTCTTTATCGTTTCTAGAAGCGGGTTTGTGAAGTTTGCGATTACACCATCAATATCAAAGCCTAAATTCATCGTTCCTTCCGCATTTATTTTCATACTGAACTTATCCTTTGCAGAAGACAAACAAATTAGACATGGCTAACGTAAATAGGTTCAGCTAACTCCGCAGCTAAGTTAAAGGAACCCTTGTGGATTTTCTCTTTGCTATTAGCGATTGTTTTGATTTGTTTTGCGTGCTTTTCTAGTTTTCCGTTGGCGGTAATCTTTCGTTTGGTCATGAATTATTCAGCCTCTCGTCGTGTGTGTCCGCAAGCAGCACATCTTAGAAAAGTTACTCCAGTTGTTCCTTCCGAACCAATTGCCACAGTCCACGTTTCGCTTGCATCATTATTGCACTCTGAGCAAATGGCATGAACAACCGGAAAGGTCCTCAGCTTTGAGTCTTCCGACTCCAAAACGGCTATTTCTCTGCGAATGTTGTTGGAAGCGTCAATTTTCCTTTCAAGGACACGCTTTTGTTGCACCTTAGCTCTGTATTTGCATTTTCTGCAGTACACTTCTGCCGATTTTCCATGGGCTAACTCGAGTAGCGCTTCGCATTTTGGGCAAAAACTCGTGACAAATGTATGATGGCCCGCAAATTCTTCACTCGCTGGAACTGTCGAGACTGTAGGGAGCGGTTGATTGGCTGATTCTGTTGTAGGTTCCTCTCGGAATATTTGTTTTCTTTCGAGACGTGTCGCCGAGGTTTCCAGTCCTTCTTCAGGCATCTTTTTTTCTCCTGATTTTGTTTTATTGAATTAACATGTCTATAACGTTGTTATATGTGTTTTTGCACATAATATTCCAAAGTGAATATGTCACAACAACACGGGATACTGTCAACGAAAAACCATTTTGCCACATATCTTGGCAATTTGCTTTCCTTAAACGATATTCTTTTCGGAATAAAATCATCAAGAAATCATATAACAGTGTTATAGAAGATAAGTCTATAACAACATAAGAAAGAAGGCGCATAACAAAAATGTCTGAAAAAAGAATGGACTTACTTTCCCTGTACGCTGGACTGGACATTGGTCGCCCAGTCGCAGGTCAAAGAGTGTCCCTATATCAAGCAATTTCCTGCTTCTTCAACCGACCAGAAAACACCTTAACCACTCTGCTATACCCCAAAGAAACAGGAACCACATACAAACGCCAAAATTTTAATAAATAAACAGGAGGCAAAAAATGTCCGAACAAAAACTAGAATCACCAAATCACCGCCCAGTAAACAACCAAGTCACAGATGTAAACAAGGTGCTGAAAAAACTTCAAAACGAACTTTGGGAGGATTAGCATTGCAAAAAACCCAACAAGCGATTAATCTAAACAGCCAAGTTTGCCTGGAACTGTCTTCAATAGAAGCTGACAAGAAAAGATGTCAAGACCTGAAAGCTTCTGAAAGGATTCTTTTGTTGATAAATACGGCACCAGCAGATTTACCTAAAGTGGTATCAGACCTCAAGAAAATTGAGGGAGTCAGTGAAGTTTACCATTTAAAAGGAAGGTACGATGTAATTGCCGTTGTTCAGGCAGAATCGTTTGAAAAGCTTAAGCAAACAGTGTCTAATCGAATCAGAAGTATATCTAACATCAAAGCCACATTAACGTTAACCTTGATTGAAGACCAAGTTTTAGCAAAGTAATTCACCAACATGAAACTATTATTTTTAGGATTATTTAAATTACAGGATTCTCAATAAGTCAGCTTTAGTTATAATGCCCACCACAGACCCTTTTTTTGCGACCAACACTGCCTGATAAGTTTGTAATAGACTGGAAATCAATGACAAAGGTGCGTCTTCCCCAACTTGAGGGAAAGCTTCCTCCATAATAACCTCTGTTGGCAAGTTGGAAATTTGAGCCAAATCCTTGCCAGCCAAGATCTGACGGAGAATACTTCTCTCGGAAACGCTTCCGACGGACTGTTTGCCGTTAAAAACGGGAATCTGAGAGTAACCGTGCTCTTTCATTAGCTTGGCAACCTTTGAGATGGGCTCGTCTTTCTGTATGCCGATAATCTCATTTGGTACGACTTTTTGGTCGTGGATTTTTGTTTTGGCTTCTAATCTGTCGAGAACGTCAAAGATGGTTTTGACTTTGGTGTAAGATGAATCGATTTTTCCGGATTCAAGTTTCGCGACAAGGGATTGGCTGACGCCTGCGTATTTGGCTAGTTCTGCTTGTTTTAAGCCTAGTTGTCGGCGTTTTTTGCCTATTTCTTCGAGTCCTGGAAACATGGTGATGGATTAGCTGTCGAGATTGATATTCTTTTTGGAATAAAAACCGCAAAAAAGCATATAACGCCGTTATTAGATGAAGTAGTTAATCAAAAATCAAAAGGAGCATTAAAAAATTGACCAAAAAAAGATTAGACACAGTAGCCGTCCATTCAGGTCAAGAAACAGCTGATCCAACCACTGGATCAAGGGCTGTTCCGATCTACCAGACGACTTCCTACGTCTTTAAAAACACCGATCACGCAGCGAATCTTTTCGCGCTAAAAGAATTGGGAAACATATATACCCGTTTAATGAACCCGACAACCGATGTCTTCGAAAGACGCATAGCAGCCATCGAAGGCGGCACAGGCGCATTAGCAGTAGCCTCGGGACAAGCAGCTGAAACCTTGGCACTATTAGCTATAACTCAAGTTGGCGACGAAATCGTCTCAGCAAATAACCTCTACGGCGGAACATACCAGCTTTTTCACTACACTTTCCCAAAACTTGGAAGAACCGTGAAGTTCGTTGATTCCCAAAAACCAGAAGAATTCAAAAAAGCCATAACTTCCAAAACCCGGGCAATCTACGCTGAAACAATCGGCAACCCAAAACTTGATGTGCCCGACTTTGAAGCCCTTGCCAAAATTGCACATGAAGCAGGCATACCTCTCGTCGTTGACAACACCGTTGGCGTAGGCTTAGTTAGACCAATAGAGCATGGCGCTGACATAATTGTCAACTCCGCCACAAAATACATAGGCGGACATGGAACAAGCATAGGCGGAGTTATCGTAGATTCCGGCAACTTCAAATGGAACAACGGCAAATTCCCCGAATTCACTGAACCCGACCCAAGCTATCACGGTGTCAAATATTGGGACGCATTCGGAAACTTTCCAGGTTTAGGAAATGTCGCTTTCATCTTCAAAGTTCGCGTACAACTACTGAGAGATCTAGGACCGGCTTTAAGCCCATTCAACTCATTCCTGTTCCTTCAAGGTTTAGAAACTCTGCCGCTTAGACAACGCAAACACTCCGAAAATGCGTTAAAAGTAGCACAGTTTCTCAAGCAGCATCCGCTTGTAAGTTGGGTCATTTACCCGGGCTTACCCGACAATCCAAACTACAAAATCGCGGCAAAGTACCTGAATGGAAACTATGGCGGCCTTGTTGGCTTTGGAATCAAGGGCGGCAAAGACTCTGGGCGCAAACTTATCGAGTCAGTCAAGCTCTTGTCACATTTGGTAAACATCGGCGACACAAAGAGCCTCATTGTTCACCCAGCTTCGACAACTCATCAGCAACTAACCAAGGAAGAACAAGCGGCAACCGGAGTAACTGAAGACTACATCAGACTATCAATAGGAATTGAAGACGTAGAGGACATCATTGAAGATTTAGACCAAGCATTGAAAGCAGCGGCGAAACCTTAAATCTATAGCAGCGTTATAGCTGCTCATCCTCATTTTTTGGAGGAACAAAAGTTCGCGGTTAACTATAAATTGGAAAATGTAAAAATCCAAACCTTCACTTTTGGGTATTCGCCAGCGGAGCTAATTTTGGAGTCAGGCGAGAAACTTGGTCCGATAACGCTTGCCTATGAAACCTACGGCGAGCTCAACGCGCAAAAGTCAAATGCAATTCTTGTGCTTCATGCGCTCAGCGGCGACGCTCATGCTGCTGGCGCTGATGGCTGGTGGGACAGTTTAATTGGTCCAGGCAAAGGCTTAGACACAAACAAGTACTTAGTAGTCTGCTCCAACGTAATCGGCGGCTGCCAAGGTTCCACTGGTCCTTCTTCCATTAACTCAAAAACTTGCAAACCTTACGGCACTGATTTTCCCCTAATTTCAATTGGCGACATGGTGAACGCCCAGAAGCGCCTAATTGACCATTTAGGCATAGAAAAACTCCTCTCAGTCATTGGCGGGTCTATGGGTGGAATGCAAGTTCTCCAATGGATGGTCTCCTACCCCCAAAAAATACGGTCTGCAATACCAATCGCCACGACAATGAAGCATACCCCTCAGCAAATAGCCTTCAACGAAGTTGGCCGCCAAGCAATCATAGCTGACCCCGACTGGAAGAAGGGACATTATTATGGCTCAAAGGTTCCAGCGAAAGGCTTAGCCGTCGCACGAATGATAGGACACATAACGTACATGAGCGATGCTTCAATGGCGGAAAAGTTCGGAAGACGCCTCCGAGAAGACAAAGAACCCTTCAAGTTCGGCGCAGAGTTTGAGGTTGAAGGCTACTTGCATTATCGAGGCGACAACTTTGTCAAACGATTCGACGCCAACTCGTACCTCTACATTACCAAAGCCATAGACTACTTCAACATTCAAAATGGAAAAAACGTCGCCAGCATCTTTAGCGGGTTAAAGGCAAAAGTGCTCGTAATAGCCTTCAAATCCGACTGGCTCTACCCAGCGTATCAATCACAAGAAATCGTAAAAGCTTGCAAGCTGGCAGGCGTCGACACCACCTACTGCGAAATAAACTCAACTTATGGTCACGACGCTTTCCTTCTGGAAACAGAACAAGAAACTCAACTAATCAAACACTTCCTCAACACAGCATCAAACGGACACAACGGCGGTGCACAATGAAGCAGGCACCAGTAAAAACAGAGCACAAAATCGTCTTAAACTGGATTAGCAAAGAGGCATCGGTACTGGACCTTGGATGCGGCGACGGAGAACTCTTAACACTCCTCATAAACGAGAAGCAGGTGCATGCACAGGGAATAGAACTAAGCGAAAACTCTATTCATCGATGCGTTGCCCAAGGCTTAAGCGTTTTTCAACAAGACATAGACACAGGCCTCTCCGAATACGCCGACAACTCATTCGACTACGTTATACTAAACCAGACACTGCAGCAAGTGAAAAAACCAGACTTTGCCCTACATGAGGCTTTAAGAGTGGGAAAGAAAGTTATTGTTGGCTTTCCAAATTTCGTGCAGGCCTCAGCTAGATTCCAAATATTCTTCAAAGGAAGAGTCCCAGTAACCAAAGCACTGCCTTACGAGTGGTATGATACCCCAAACGTACATTTCTTGGGAATTGCCGACTTCAGGGACTACTGCAAAAAAAGAAACATCCATATTGAAAATTCAGCATTTATTCGGAAAAATAATCAAGTCAAACTTTTTCCAAATCTATTTGCAGAAATAGGATTATTTGTTTGCTCAAAATATGCCTAAGCTATTCGTAGTCGGTATCAATGTAGCACTAGCGCGCGTCATTCCCGATTGGCGTCGTAAAGATAGCCGTCATGTTTTACCTGTGCCTGTCATAGCTATCACGCAGGGGTTAATGTTCCAACATCAGTCCCGCTTAGGACCAAATTCGTACCGAATCACTTTCCACTATGGATAGCACTGACAGAAACAGGCTCTTTGCAATGCAGAAATTGGTTCTCAGCGGTGACACAGTTCTGAACAACCGACCGAGATGGATAACGGTTACACTTTGAACCCGACCACCACCATGGGCTTAGCCGCGAATCAAGTTTTTGTTGAAAAACTCTGATCTATCGAGCATTTCTAATAATTAATCTTCCTGCTTCGCCTATTTCTTCTGGAGTTGACCAGCGACCGAGGCTCAAACGCAAAGCTCCCAACGCTTGTTCCCTCGTAAGACCCATGGCAAGTAATACCGCTGAGGGGTTTGTTGAGCCAGAATGGCAAGCTGAACCGGTAGATGCAGCTATTTCCGGCATCTGAACTAACAGTTTTTCTCCACTTTTTCCTGTGAAACTAATGTTAAGAGTGTTAGGTAAACGCTTTTCTGGATGCCCGTTGAGCTTAACCTTTTCTTCACCTACACCTTCAACGATGGTCTGAAACAACTTGTCTCTCAAAATCCCAACTCTTTGGCCAAAAACAAGCAGGTTACTCAAAGCTACTCCACAAGCTCTGCCAAGCCCAACAATGTATGGAACATTTTCTGTTCCTGCTCTTCTTCCTTGTTCCTGCCCAGCGCCGTGTATGAACTTGTCGACGTTTGTTCCATTTCTGATGTATAAAGCTCCGATACCTTTTGGAGCATACAATTTATGTCCTGCCACAGTTAACAAGTCAACGTTGAGTCTGTCTACGTCGACTGGAATCTTTCCGGATGACTGAGCGGCATCCGTATGGAATAATATGTTTCGTTCTTTGGCGATCTTGCCTATTTCTTCTATTGGTTCGATTGTTCCAACCTCATTATTGGCATGCATTATAGTAATCAGAATTGTTTCATGCGTTATTGCCTTCTCAACTTCTAAAGGATCAACTATTCCATACTCATTCACGGGCAGATATGTGATTTTGAAAGCAAATCGTTTTTGCAGATAACTTAAAGTTTCAAGGATTGAGGGGTGTTCAACTGCAGATGTTACAATGTGTTTTCCTTTTTCCCTGTTAGCTAGAGCTGTCCCTATTATAGCATGGTTGTTGCTTTCGCTGCCTCCACTCGTGAAAACTATTTCAGAAGCATCCGCTTTTAGAAGCTTTGCAACCTGTTGCCTCGCAGCATCCACAGCTTCTTTAGTGACTTTTCCATACTGGTGGGTGCTTGATGGGTTTCCAAAGTGGATCTTAAAATAAGGAATCATAGCTTTGAAAACATCTGGGTCAACGGGTGTCGTGGCGTTGTAATCTAGGTAAATCAGTGGTTTATTCATCTTTCAATCTCATCTATTTTGCACTAACATTTCCCAGTTGGACTTTGGATCTCGGTTATGTGCTATCTATTCTTTTTCTTTGTCTGCTTGTTTTGTTTGGCGCACTGGGCACAACAGAAGAAGTGTTCTTTTCCCTCTATCGTAGTGCTATAGGCTGCTAACTTGCATGGTTCTGATGCGATTTCCGTTTTGCAGAATTCGCATCTGACGGCATCAGATTTCATTTTTTCACCTCGTGACCTGATCCCTGTTTTTTGGTATAGTCTTTTATTGCTTCGTGTAAAGCGTCTGCAGCTAGATTTGAACAATGCATCTTGATCGGAGGCAAACCACCTAGAGAGTCTGCTACGTCAGCTCGCGTGATTTTCATTGCTTCTTCCAATGTTTTTCCTTTAGCCATCTCTGTTGTCATGCTGCTTGTGGCTATTGCAGCTCCGCAGCCAAATGTTTTGAACTTGATATCCGCGATTCGGTTGTCTTTCACTTTAATGTACATGGTCATTAGGTCGCCGCAAACGGGGTTTCCTACGGTGCCTACGCCATCAGCATCAGCAATTTCCCCCGTGTTTTGGGGGTTTTTGAAATGTTCCATAACTTTGTCTGAGTACATTACACTTTTTTCTCCTTAGGTGTCAATGGTGACATTGACCTCAACCGATTAACTATACGGGGCATCAAGCCTATAACATATTCGACATCTTCCAAACTGTTATCCTTACTCAAGCTGAACATTATTGACCCATGAGCTTCTTCATGTTTTAGTCCAGTTGCAAGCAACACGTGGGACGGTTCTAGTGTCTTTGAACCCTCAGTAAACTTTGACAACAAACTGATTAAAGAAAGATACTCGAGAGCCATCCACGGGTCAGCGCGCTGGTTTGTCGAGACCGTGTGAAAAGTCTCTTATTTTGCAGGCTGTTTACCGTTAGCCTTAAATCTAGACTAGCTTTAGAGCTACTGATGAGCCATGAGCGAACACGTAGAAGGCCTCAACAGAAACCAGACAGCCCTCTTCCCAGACACGCTCGAAGGATACGTGGAAAAAGAAAACCCCGTCAGGTTCATAGACGCCTTCGTCGACAGCCTCAACCTGGAGAAACTCGGCTTCAAACACTCCATTCCAAGCGATCTAGGCAGACCCAGCTACAATCCCTCAGACCTACTCAAACTGTACGTTTACGGCTACCTCAATCAGGTAAGATCAAGCAGAAAATTAGAGCGTGAGTGCCACCGAAACCTTGAAGTCATGTGGCTGATGAGAAAGCTTACGCCAGACTTTAAGACCATAGCAGATTTTCGCAGAGACAACATAGACTGCGTAAAGGGTGTGTTCAAAGAGTTCGTCAAGGTCTGCATGGGTCTCGACCTGTACGGAGCCAAACTTGTCGCCGTTGACGGCGTGAAGTTCAAAGCCGCAAACTCCATAGACAACAACTACAACCGCAAGAACCTCACCTACAGACTCAGAGTAATCGACGAGCGCGTATCAAAGTACATCAAAGAGATGGAAGAGGAAGACCGCCAAGAAGAGAACTGCGAATCCAAACATGCGGACCTGCTTGAAGAAAAGGTTAAGAAGCTTTTGAAACGCAAAGATGAGTACACTGAAATTTTGGCCAAGCTCAAGGAGTCAAATCAGAACGAGGTGTCTCTGGTTGACCCTGACAGCAGGCTTATGAAAAGCCGCGGAGTGATCGAGCCTTGCTACAACAGCCATGTTGCAGTTGACGCTAAGAATCATCTTATCGTGGATTATAATGTTACGAATTCGCCTGTTGATAACTCTCAGCTGAGCTCAATTGCCAAGGCAGCAAAAGAAACGCTTGGCGCCGCGAAGCTTGAAGCGGTTGGGGATAAAGGGTTCTTCAATTTCGTGGAAATCAAAAAGTGCGTCGATGATGGCATTACTCCTTACGTTCCTGAACAGAACAGATATGGAGTTGGTTTTGTTAAGAGGATGGGTATTCCAAGTAGGGATTTCCACGTTGACAAGTTCTTTTACGATAAGGGAACTGACACGTTTCTTTGTCCTGCAGGCAAGACGCTTGAGATGAGTTATGTGGATCGTGCTCACGAGAAGAACATCAGGGTTTACCGTACGGGTGAGTGTTTTGAGTGCGGATTCTTCTTGAAGAAATGCACTCGGAACAAGCATGGACGGACGTTGTGGCGTTGGGAGCATGCTGAGGTGCTGGATGATATGCGGGAGAGGATGTTGCGTGAGCCTGAGAAGTTGGCTATGAGAAAGAGTATTGTGGAGCATCCGTTTGGGATTATGAAGCGTGCGTTTAATCAGGGTTATTTGTTGCTTAAGGGGCTTAGGAAGGTTGGTGGTGAGGTGGGGTTCACTATGTTGGCTTATAATATGAGGCGGGTTTTGAACATTCTTGGGCCTGGGCTCATGCGGGTTTTCTGATCGGTCGGGAAGAAAGGAAGTAAAAAGGTAGAACAACATGGTCGTGGCAAGAAGGAATATCCCAACCGTCAAAACAAACTACGAATTTTCACACGGTCTCTGTCCCTAAAATAGTTCACGCGCCTACTTCGTAGTCAGCTTGGAATCAGAGTTTGGTTCGGATCGATTTTTTATATGCCAATGCAACCGCACAAAGGATCACTGCCACTATCACTACGACTATTAAAATGATGACTGCAGGGCTAAACACTAGTACAGTTGGGCTGGGTGATGCCGACGGGCTAGAGAAATCTGATATCACATAAACGGTGCCGTCTCCCGCGTTGGTTGCAAATATCTCGCTTTTTCCAGAATCATAGATTAAGCTGCCAGGTAAACCTTCGAAAGCAACGGTCACATTTGCAAACAGCTGGTTACTGTTGTCCGAAATGACTGAAACGGTTGGAGGGCTTAGGCCAGAAAAAGAATTGATTACGAATATGTCGCCCTTGCCAGGATCATAGGTTACAGAACACGGATATGTTCCCACAGGCACGGTTGCGACTACAGTATTATTGTTATCCGATATGACTGACACGGTGTTAGATTCGGGATTGGCTACGTATACCTCGCCCTTGCCAAAATCATAAGCTATCCTGTATGGTTGGTCTCCGGAGTTTTGTTCAGTCGTGAGTTGGGCTCCCACTTCCACAGTAGCAACTACCGCATTGCTTTTGTCCGATATAACCGAGACCGCTTCAGAACCATCATCGGTTACAAATACCTCACTTTTTTCCGCATCATAGACTAATCCGTAGGGATCAACTCCCACATTTACGGTTGCAACGACCGCGTTACTGCTGTCTGATATAACCGAGACCGTGCCGGAATAATAGTTGGTTATGAATACTTCGCCCATACCTGAATCATAGGCTATGCAATCCAAGCCAGCTTGCCATTCCAATCCGCCTCCGTAAGGTCCGCCTGCGACTGCGATGCCAATGGCAATTAGGAAGATATCGCTTAAAGAAATCGTTGATGGTTGATTGGTCTGTGGAATAGTTGGTATTGTAGTGCCTTTGTAGGTTGGTTGAACGGCCCAGTCTCCAACTACTAGAGTGTCGACGGTGAAAACTAAGTGGACGTTTACATCGCCTCCGGAGTATACGCCTACATCCGTTTCGTATTGGCTCGGCGTCAAGTTAGTGATTTCAAGGCTTGTGGTGACTGAAGGCGCGAACATTTCAGGATTAAGTTGCACGCCTTCATAGCTGTAAAAGGCTGCTTCAGCTGTCATTGAGTTCGTTGGGCTTGTGATCGTTAACAGGTCGCCCAGGTCAGAGGGTGTAATAGAGGTTTGTGCTGCATTATTTACGGTGAGCGGTATCGGTTGAAGTAACGTGTTCCACTGCATGATTCTTCCACAACCACTGAAGCCCCCAGCGATTCAACGATAGAGTGAAGTTTAAGGTTCGGTAAAGTCATAGGACTGCCTGTGACCAGCAACCTGACCGCATCTTTGCCCGTTGCACCAACGCCGTTTCGGACACGTTCGTCTAGTTCATCACACAACTCATGGATTTTAGCTGTGGAACGGCCTAAGTTGTCGTTGCTGCTTACTTGATTTACTAAAAGGGCATCTATGCCGCTAATGGGCGAAGGAATAGCTCTGCGCAGGTCCGAGAGCCGCTTTAAAGCAGCCCTGCGATTATTTATCAAATCGATTGATTCCTTGAGCTTATCTGGCGTGATTTTGTTGCCGGTGAGTTTTTCCAGGCGTTCTTTGAATAATTCAAGTTCTTTTAACCACAGGGTTCTGCCGTGGGGTGTATTAGGGTTGTGTGGTATCTCGATAACATGCATTGTTGTTTCTTCACCGAGCAGTTCGTACATTTTCTTTTTGCCGTCGCAGGTTGTTTCCCCAACCAACATGTCGGATAACTGAAAATATGGGCAGATGTGTCCTATTTTGAAGCCAAATGACGACTTAATGAGCGGGCAGAGATTCCGGGGAAGGATTGTTTCGGCGTCTGCAATTGGGAACTGTGCACCGCCGCATAACCCCACCATTACAGCGCCTGAGGCGTAAACGAGTTCTTCTGGTGCATATAGGCAGAAGGCGCCTACAATTTTGTTTCCTTGGGCTTTGAAGTTGACGAGGTCTGGAAGCCTTTTGAAGTGGCTTTCGGTGACCAGCGAGTCGAAGTAGGCCATTTTTTTGGGGCGATTCTTTTGGGGGGTCACTATTTCTTTAATGTATGAGCCTTGGGATTGGAGGAGTTTATTGTGTTTGTCAAGGTCAATCCCCAGAGTTTTCCAGAGTTCAATAATGTCGCTCATGCTTATTCACCCGGATGAATGCATGTTGATGAACAAAGAAGCTATTTAATATTTTAGTTTCAACTATTAAAAAAACTGATAACATCGAATGTACTCAAGAGATCAAGGGTTCAAAGCTTACGCCTTAGTAAAACAAAGAACTTTAGTGGCGCGCTAAAAACCGCAAAGAGCCAAACAGAGTCTTTGTTTCTTTAAAACTTTCAAGCAGCAACCACGATGTCTTCAATGGTTTAATAAATGAGAATCTAGGATAGGCTATTCTGTGGGTAATATGCGAAGAATAGGAATTGTCGCAAGTGGCTCGACTGTAATGGAAGCCGGGGTCATTCTTGCTGAAGGCGAAGAAAGAAACGTCAAAGCCGAAGACTTGGTGCTTGTTCACCTCAAAAACAGGAATACCTATTTTTATGGGCATCTTCTTTTTTCGGCCTCTATCACCATGATCATTCCAGCCCGGATGGCTTCGTTTCGGCTGGCGTAAAGCCCCGCAATTTCCTTGTCAAACTCATCCAGAAAATCCTTAGGGATGTGGACCAGAACCCTCTTTATGTTCTTTCCCATCGCTTCACTCTTCCTTTATTGCGAGTCGCCGCGACGAACAATGTTAGGTGTGTTTTTTTCATCCTTGTCCATGAGAGTGATGGCTTGCCGCATAAGATCCGTGAAGTCTCCTTTTTTCAGAGCGAACGAGTGGCGTCCAGCGTAGAACTCTTCCTGAACGATACCCAACTTGGCCAGCTTCTTGAGATGTTCGATACAGCGGTCGTTGTTGCATCCAACCTTCCTCGATACAGCTGATACGTTGAGGCTTCTATTCGCGAGAAACACCTGGAATATGCGAATACACACTTTGGAGCCGAGGCACTCGTGAAAGATTACGAGCTGCTCAGGTGTCACATTGAAAGTAGCCATCGGTTTCAGCATCCCTCCAATTTGAGAAGGGGGGCGCGGTACTAAAAGGACTTGTGCACGTTTCGGGTACGGGGAGGGTCCCCTGGGAGCTTTAGTGCTTATCTAACGGTTGCAGCGCATGTTTCAGGCTTTCTTTGAGTGCTCTGGCCAAGCGGTCTGGGGGAAACTCCATTCCCACGAGCGTCTCGTCTCCTTTCACGAGAAGGACATACCCGTGTGTTTCAAGATCTTTCAGGTAGGTTTGGATCGCAGGCTTGTCCTCAGCTTCTCTTTCGTACTCTTCGCAGGCGATGCGATACGCGGAATAGACGTCGTCGAGAGAGAGGTAAGGTTCAGTTGTTGCCTGCAGGGCGTTGATGACGCCTTCGAGGAGGAGTTGTTTGTGTAGCGAGAGTTCGCCCGGGTAGTAAGCACCGTCAGTCCCCTTAGGGATAAGGGCATGGGCTCTTCTCACGTGCTCAGCTTTTACGGTTTTGGAGTGATCCATTTCGGCTTGGCCACCCGCTTCTAGGAGGAGTTCCAGGGCGTAGCGGACGCCTCCGTAACCCACTGAAGTTCGCGCTATAAAATCGGTAACGTCTTCAGAAACAGCGCCGGGCCGGAAAGCTTCCTCAGCCCTGTAGCCGACTATGTCCCTGACTTCGGGCAGACCATACACGCCGAGGTGCACGGCAGAAACGCGACCCAAAGTATCCAGCGTCGCCTTGTCCAGCTTAGCAATCCAATCCAAGCTTCTGGAAACGTAGATCAGGCTGATCCTGCAAGCCGCTTCAGGATAGAGTTCGTGCACTCGCGGAAGCATGTAGAGGATGCTTGGGTCACGCCCCTCGCTAATGTACGTATCCACTTCGTCCAAGGTTAGAACAAGCCTGTAGTCCTCCCGGCTAAGGCTCTTCGCAATGATAGCCAACATTTCTTCAGGGCTCAGGCCGGATCTGGAAGACTCCACAAACGAAACCTGATCCATAAGCTTAGTCATAACGTGATAGGGCTTCGGAGTGTAAGCCAAGTTAATGTGGACGTACTTGAGCTTCTTCCTGACCTTCAAGGCTTCTTCCTCCATGTAGTGGCCGAGCCTCCTGCACAGTACTGTCTTGCCGCTGCCGATGCTTCCGTAGACGTGGACCTTGACATTCACATCCTCACGAAGGACTGGATCAAAATAATTCTTAAGCTCGTTTAGCTCGCGCTCCCTGTGAGGCAACCTAGTAGGCGTATAGTCGTGGAGCAGAACCCTTCTATTCTTGAAGACGCTAAGCGGAGACAAACTCTTCACCAAAAGTGAATATGGAAATGGTGGTTATAAAAGCGCACACTTACCTTCGCATGCCAGAGTTTTCACAATGCAGAACAAGAAAAGCGACACGCTTTTCCGTGCGTAAAGTGGTATACTCGATAGAGTCCTCCATGTAGGATACGTGCTTATCAGATAGAATAGACTACATGTAGGATAACAATCTTGAGCAGGGGAAGGATATGAACAATACAAGCGAAACTGTCGACGTCCATGCAAATTCAGAAAAAACACGCAATAGAAAGGCTGTCTTTTCAGAGACAGAGGTAAAACTTCAGGAAGAGTTTCAAACGCTCATAGGAAAACTTGGAGTTCAAAATCTTAAGCTTATTTGGACGCCGGACTCGGATAAGAGTGTGTCTGGCGAAGTTAGAAACGGCGTCGTCTATGTCTACGAGGAGGAAGAAGGAAAAGCCCTGGAAACTCTGAAGCATGAACTGGTAGACTACCTCGTAACTTCCAGGATTGTCAAGCCTCTCGTTGAGCTCGTTAACCTGCTGATCAAATCAAGAGAATCCGACATCTACCGGGAAAAAGAGACGATCGTTGATGCGCTCTCCAAAACACTTGTTTAGTAGTTAAGTTAAAGCCCTGTGCTCAGTCACTTCTTTATCAGTATCTTTCCGCTCGGCAGAACTGTTTGAATATCCCAGCCGTCACTGAGGTAATGCTCCAACTCGTCCTCGTTCACGAGCTTCTTCGGGTCGTCGGTGGCTTTAGGCTTGAAGGTTTCTATCTTCATCGGCTGCACGCCGAGCTCCCCGCATAGAATCTTTGAGTAAGCTTCTTCTTCGTTTGAGCCTTTCTCTCTTATCTTGGCAACCTTCGCGTCCATGTCTTCAATGCCGAGTTTCTGTACTATGTATTTTCTCACGTTGGGCTTGGCTAGGTCTAGCACGCCGCTCTCAACCATGGTTCTTATCGCGGTCAACTCAGGATCCTCATTTCTGCTTGAAGGCCTCGTCGAAAGGTATTCCTCGCAGTTTTTGAACGACCCTCTCATGTCCTCGATTAAGCTCTCGGGCAGCCTGCCCTTGTTTGTGGTGTATCTGGCTTCTATATCGCCCTTGTGCCCCATGAAGAACTGCCGGTAAGCGTGGCTTGTCTTTCCATGGCTTTCGGCGACCAGAAGCTGAGTGTCAAAGTACGCCCTTAAAACGTAGGGTCGCCACTTGAACCTGGGCCTCATGGCTTCCCGGATTTCTCTGGTAACGTTAGTTGTAGCGATAAATTTTGAGCCCCTGTTGTTGAGGCTCTTACCCATCTTCTCGTAGCCAGGAGCCACGGCTATTATCGGCGAATCATCCGTGAGCTGCTCGCCCAGTGCAAGTCTCTTTTCCAGATAGGCCTGAACGTAATCGCAGCCTTCGCTCGCAAGAAAGGTGAAGTACCTGTGTTTGGCCTTGCTCAGGCTGGCTCTGACGACAATCATCGCCGGAATCTTCGCGAAAAGCACGCGTCCCTCCTGTATTTTCATTTCAGGAATATCCTTAACCATTAGGCCGTCGATGCCCCTTTCGTTTCCCAGAACCTGAGGCCTCAAGCCCCCGAAGGCAATGAAAGCTATCGAAGACTTGGCTCTCTCGTTTGCATAGCAGAGAATGGTTCTGAGCTCGTCAGGCGTAGGAACCCTCTCGTCTTCTATGCTTGGCGTGGCGTTGCGATTGCCGATCTTTATCCTTCTGATTAACCGTATCTCGTTGTATTCAAGCCAGCTTTTCACGGCTTTCAGGTAGTTCTCGACGTAGCCGGGCGATTTTCCCTCTTTAAGAAGCTTGCCAACGAAGTCTGAAAGCATGTCCTCAGCTGCGTGCCTGTCCCGCCTCGCCAAATCCACTAGAGCCTGCGGAGTCATGTTGTGGGCGTTCAAAAACCTGAAGAGGACCCTGGCTCTCTCTTTAGCCGTTCCCGTGCTTGCTCTGGCCAGGTTTTCGTGCCAGCGCCTGAAGTCAGGATCGTCAAGAAACTTGGTCCAGCGAGCAACCTTCACCCTGATCACCATTGAAAGCAGAGGTGCCCCGGTATTTAAACAAATCCTTTATGCATAAAGTTTCATGTGGACCGGGCGGGATTTGAACCCGCGGCTTCCGCGTTGCGAACGCGGCGATCATACCAGGCTGATCTACCGGCCCAAATTGACGCTTTTAAAAAATAGCTAATTGACCACATTTAGAGGTTTCGGTTGGCAAAATCATGATCAACGGAAGTTTAAAAATAAATACAAGAGCGGATTTTCCGCGTGTTGAACGCTGCGTTCAGCTTTTAGCCTTTTTTCAAGTGTTGTAAACAATTGATTTTTTTCAGCATTCATACAAATCAGGCGATTTTAAACCCCAATTTGGGAAGGAAAAAGTAATAAGCGCCGAGACCGTTGGAATGGTTAAGAGGTTTGCTGGTTATGTACGATGGATTCGTGTTTTTCTGTGATAAATCTTCACTTCAGCAGTGCCTGAGCCAAAAACGGTACATGTGTGTG
>Ga0181520_10002938_pt1 | contig 30750 bp, 26 predicted proteins | sample PEATcosm2014_Bin_29_FD_132451 | JGI IMG/M metagenome (GOLD analysis project Ga0181520, IMG submission 132451) | Peatland microbial communities from MTU Mesocosm Facility, Houghton, MI, USA - PEATcosm2014_Bin02_30_metaG | ecosystem: Environmental > Terrestrial > Soil > Wetlands > Peat | place...
AATATAGGCTGCCATATTTGTTTAGACACGTTAACGGCCGTCTCTCTCAACCATCCCGTCGCCAGTCCCCAATCATGTCCAATAAACTGTCCCTCAAAGAAATCTGTTGAAACGACCGGGCTAGTGTCATGACGCCGCGTTGCGACGACGGAGATTCCCCCCAATAATTTGCGAGATTTTTGTAATCCACGTCACCCATGGTCTTTAAATCGGTGTCCATTCGTGTGATTTGGCCCTTCCCCTCCTTAAAATTGTTTCACCGCAGAGGCGCAGAGAGAATGCGTCCTTTTTTGCTTCTCAGCGTCTCAGCGTCTCTGCGGTTCACGCCAATGATTCGTGTCAATTCGTGTAATTCGCGTCCACCCATTTTCTTTTTTCCGACCTAAATTCACTTCCCGCCCAACCACTTACGCATTTCCAGTTAGCGGCTAACTTTGCGATTCTTTAGACCCTGCTAAACTCGCCCTGGCTGGGAAACCGCCCCCGCCACGATGAGCCACCATGCTCACAATCGAGTCCGATTACGGACGGCTCGCCCCCTCGGCGTCCGCCCGCAAAAACTTTTTGTCTTAACCACAGATGAACACAGATTTCAGAGGCGTTGCCAAGTTGCACCCGTCACGGCGTGGCGGAAACCCTTTGCCGCGGTGTTTTGTTGGTCGCCCCAAAGGTGGGATTATCTGTGTTTATCTGCGTCCATCTGTGGTTAAAAACATTTCCCGCTGTACCCCCCAAAAAAACCTCAATTTCGATCGCCAAAATCTGCGAAAACCCCTGCAAAACCCCACATCGTCAACCCTCGTCAACCGTGAAAACCCTTGGGGCCCCCCTTGACCCCTATCAAGCCCGTCCAAGTGTTTTCCACACAAGCACATATGCATTGACTGGGTACGCCCAGCCTCTTTCATGGGCTTTTTCGCTGCTCAATTCGTATCTTCCTGGGAGATACTTTGGCATCGCTCCGCTCCATTTTCCGCTTGTTTATCCACGGGGCAGCTTGTATTAGCCAATTGATCGAAACCTGAATCCACGTTTTTTATGGCCTCTATATTCATCGGCTGCGTTATCGGCTTTGCCGTCTGGTTCGCGGTGCGTTATCTCGTCGCCGGCATTTACACCGTCAACCAAAACGAGCGGGCGGTGAAAACCAGCTTCGGCCGCGCTGAAAGGGTGGGGGACGCCATGACCGCGCAGGACCCCATCGCCGAGCGGTTGAACGACGAGGAAAAGCAGCGCTACAATTATCCACAGGTGCGCGTCATCCCGCCGGGCGGGCCGTATTTCAAGTGGCCGTGGGAACGCGTCTATAAAGTCTCGATCGCCACGCAGACGTCCAACATGGCTTACGATCCGGAAAACCCCGAAGCCAATTACCAGGGCACCCTCTTGGAAGCCGTGACCAAGGACCAGCTCAACACCGGCTTGAAGGGGCAGATCCGCTGGCACATCTCCGAGAAAAATCTCTATGCCTACCTCTTTGGCGTGAAGCATCCCATCACGCACGTCATGGGCTATTTTGTGGCCGTCTTGCGCGAGCGCATCGCCACATTCGAGGCGCCCGCCACCGCGAAAACCGGCGATCCCTCGGCCTTGCACAACCTGGCCGCCACGGCCGTCATGGGCATTTCCATCAACGACCTGCGCAAGAATCTCAGCGACATCAACGATCACATGGACCGCGAATGCGCCGACTCCGCCGCCCGTTACGGCGTGGCGCTGGATGCGTCGCTCATCACCGGCATTGATCCGCCGCCGGAAGTGGAGTCGGCCCTGGCGGCCATCAATACCGCCTACAACCAGGTGTCCTCGGACATCAGCCTGGCGCAGGCGGCGGCCGACCAGAAGATCGTCCAATCCAAACGCGCGGTGGAGATCGAGACGCTCAAGGCGCAGGCGGAAGTCCAGCCGATTGTGGCGCTGGCCGACCAGTTGGCCGATTTGAAATCCAAGGGCGACGGGGCGGTGGACGCCTACGTGCGCAACGTGCGGCTGAAGCTCTACAGCCAGGCCAAAACCGTGATTCTGGAGGCCAGCCATGAGTGAGAATCCGCTCGCATTGCCGCTCGTGCATTTCTTTCTGGCGGCCGTCATCACCTTCTTCGGCATGTTCATCCTCGTGCCGCTGTTTTTCGGCGTGGTGCGGCTGTTCGGCCTGTACACCATCGTGGAAGAGCGCCAGTGCAAGGTCTATATGCTCTTCGGCAAAGTCGTGGCCGTGATTGACGAACCCGGCCTGCACCTGCTCATTTTCAAGCTGGGCCTCAAGGCGCCGCTGGTGAATTTCCTCGGCAAATGCCACACGCTGGATCGGCGCCTGGACCAGGAATATCTCCGCAGCACGCCCGTCAATTCCGAGGAGGGCGCGCCCATGGGCATCGGCATCTGGTACGAAATGGTGGTGAGCGACCCGGTGGCGTATCTCTTCAAAAACGCCGACCCGCGCGGTTCGCTGGCCGCCAACGTTGGCAATTCCACCGTCCGCTGCCTCAGCAACATGAAGCTGGCCGACATGCTGCAAAACCGCCATCCCATGAGCCAGACCGTCCGCGCGGAAGTCTCGCCGCAGTCCCAGGCCTGGGGTTACAGCCTTGGCTCGGTTTATATTCGCAAGGTGCATTTTCGGGACACCGGCATGATCAAGCAGATCGAGGAAAAAGTCGTCAACCGCCTGCGCCAAGTCACCGCCGCCATCAAGCAGGATGGCACCAACCAGGTGAACATCATTGCCAGCACCGCCGAACGCCAGGCCGCCATCGAATTCGCCAAGGCCGCCGCCATGCGTCCCCAGATCGTCGGCCAGGCCCTGCAAAAAATCTCCGAGGATAAGTCCATCGCCCAGGCCCTGTTCACCGTGCTGGAGACGCAGAACATCATCGCCGGCGACGCCGCGATCACCTTGATCCCGAAGAATGCCAGCCTGCTCGGCCAACTCGTTGCCAGCGGCCGGGAGCCTAATGGAAAGGCCGGGAAATAAGGGTGCAAATCACTGCGAAGGCGTGCCGTCGTAGGACCAGTTGACGTCCGGGTCCGCTGGATCGCCAATCTTCGTGCCCTCCTGATAGGCCAGGTAGGTGTAGTGGTAATAGGCCGCATGCCCGTCGAGAAACGTCAGGTTGGCGCCGGCGCCATGGCGCGACGAAAGATGGTTCAGCGAACCGCGCGGCGCACCCAAATCGTTCAGCGGATTCGCGCCGTAAAACGGCGTCTCGCCCGCATTGGCCCGGTCATCCGAGAAAAAGACGAACGCGGACGGATGCCGCACCACCGAGGCCTTGAAGGGCACCGTCGCCGGCACCGCGCCGTTGGTCCCCTTGAAATTGATGCCGTAACTGAACGCGACCCGGCTCAGGGGATCCACCTGTCCCGGCAGGAAGACCGCGGTGGGGCAGGTGAACACGTTGTGACCGTTCACAAAATTCGTGGGATTGGCCGCGTATTGCCACAGCGGCGACTGCGCCACATAAGGGGGCAGGGCGTTGAACCACGCGCTGTTGCCGTAGCCGCCGGCGGCGAAGGCTGCCAGGTCCGTCCAATGAATATTATCCTGGTCGTAGCCGCTGGGCGCCCCGGGGGTGGTGTTGGCGATGCTGAAATCCGGGAACACCTGGCTGTTCTCGTCCAGGTACATCCCCAGCGCCAGGCCCCATTGCCGGAGATTGCCCAGGCACGCGATGCGATTGGCCTTTTCCTTGGCCTTGGACAGCGCCGGCAGCAGCAGCGACGCCAGAATGGCGATGATGGCGATGACCACCAACAGCTCGATGAGTGTGAAAGCTCTCTTGGTTTTCATATTCATAGCGTGGCCAGCATGACAAAAAGCGGCGGCGCCTGCTGCCGGTGCCTTGCGTTTTTTTGACGGCCCCTTGCATCGCCCGGCCAACCGCCATTTGACTCTATTGCATTCCCTGCTAGCCTGTTGCAGGTTTTACTATGACTGAACTGCAGAACTCCTTGGTGGAATTAATCCGGCGCACATCCGCGGAAATTCCCGACGACATACACCACGCGATTCTTGCGTCCCTGGAAGCCGAGAAGCAGGGCACCATCGCGGCCAACGCCTTCAAGATCATTGATCAGAACATCGCGCTGGCCAAACGGAAGTCCCAGCCGCTCTGCCAGGACACCGGCAGCGTCCTGTTTTACGTGGAATGCCCCGTGGCCTTCGACCAGGTGACCTTCGCCGAGACGGCCCGCGCGGCCGTGACGGCGGCCACCCAAAAAGGTTTCCTCCGGCAAAATTCCGTGGATTCGCTCACCGGGAAAAATGACGGCACCAACGTGGGGACCGGCGCGCCGGCGTTTCATTTTCATCAGCATCGTTCGCCCAAGGTCAGCGTGTGCCTGATGCTCAAGGGCGGCGGCTGCGAAAACGTGGGCGCCCAATATTCGCTGCCGGACGACGGCCTCCAGGCGAACCGCGATTTGGACGGCTGCCGCAAGGCCATCCTGGACGCCGTGCTGCAGGCGCAGGGCAAGGGCTGCGGACCGGGCATCCTGGGCGTGTGCATCGGCGGCGACCGGGCCACCGGCTACGAGTGGAGCAAGACGCAGTTCCTGCGCCGGCTGGACGACCGCAATCCCGAGCCGAAGCTCGACGCCCTGGAGCAGGACGTCCTGAAAACGGCCAACGAATTGGGCATCGGCCCCATGGGCTTTGGCGGCAAGACGACGCTGCTTGGCGTGAAGATTTGCACGGCCAACCGCGTCCCCGCGTCGTATTTCGTCAGCGTCAGTTACATGTGCTGGGCCTTCCGGCGCCAGGGAGTCACCCTCAGTGCGGACGGCGGCATCGAAAAGTGGCTGTATTAACCACCCCAGCTGGAAAAGGATTTTACCATGACCAAGTTAAAGTTTCCCTTTACGGAAGAAAAAATTCGCGCGTTGAAAGTGGGTGAGGAGGTGCTCATCTCCGGAGTCATCCATACCGGGCGCGACGCGGTGCACAAGTATTTGCACGAGGGCGGCAAGCTGCCGGCCGGCGTGAGCCTGCGCGACGGCATCCTGTATCACTGCGGTCCGGTGGTGATGAAGCAGGCCGACGGTTCGTGGCGGGCCACCGCCGCCGGTCCCACGACCTCCATCCGGGAGGAGCCTTACGAAGCGCAGGTCATTCGCGATTTTGGTTTGCGCGGCATCATCGGCAAGGGCGGCATGGGGGACAAGACGCTGGCCGCCTGCCGGGAATACGGTTGCGTGTATTTGCACGCGGTGGGCGGCGCCGCCCAGGTGCTCGCCGAGCGCATTATCAAGGTGCGCAACGTTTTCATGATGGAGAAATTCGGCGCGCCGGAGGCCATCTGGGAGTTTGAAGTGAAGGATTTTCCGGCCGTGGTGACGATTGATTCCCATGGCAATTCGCTGCACGCGGAAATCCTGGCCAAGAGCAAGGCGGCCTTGGCGGCCCGGCTTTGACCCGGCGCTTCCGCCGCGGTTGACGGGCTGTCGCCGGCGGTGAGTTGCTTATGCGCCCCGTGGACATCCAACATATCGGCACCGAGCTGGCCATCCGCTGGGAGGATGGCGGCGAAAGCTTTGTCCCGCTCGAGAAACTCCGCCGGGCCTGTCCCTGCGCCGGCTGCAAGGGCGAGACGGACATCCTGGGAAATGTTTACCAGAACCCCGATCAGACGCTTTCGCCCAAGGCGTTTGAACTCTCCAGGATTGTCAGCGTGGGCGGCTATGCCATCCAGCCCGTCTGGGCGGATGGCCACAGTTCCGGCATCTATTCCTACGAATATCTGCGCCGCCTGATGGCGGCCGGTTGAAGCCCGCGGGCAACGCGCCCGCGGACAGGCCCCTTAAGGAAGGATCAATACCCGATAGAACAGCGTGTTGCCAGTGCTCGTGTCGTCAAATTCCATTTGCGTACCTGTGCCGGTGTTGGTGGCGATGGCCGTCCACGGCGTGTTGAACAGGGTGGGGGACCGCAAGATGACGTATTGCTTGTTGGCTACCGAGGGCCACTGGATGGCCGTGGTGGCACCGGCCGGAACCGGCTGCAGAGGGTGCGTGCTCGGGAAATCGTTGGCCACGTTGGGATCCACGCCGGCCTCGTATTTCTGCCAGTTGTCCACGCCGTCGCCGGAGGGGCAGGCGTTCGAGACGGACAGCAAATTGTAGATCGTGCCGAAATAGCGCAGCCGCCACGAGTCCGGGATACCATCGTTATAAGTGGAGTTGGTGCGGCTGGAGAGCGTCACCAAGCCGGTCAGGGTCTGCTTCGGGAACGAAGCCAGACCGTTGGGTGAGGCCGAGGCGTGGTCGAAATGGATCGCGTAGGCGGCCTGCGAGCCGGCATTGGCCGGAATGGTCAGGGTCAGATAACCGATCATGGCCGTGCCGGTCAGCCCGGTATTTGTGCTGTCCAGCCAGACGGCAGAATAGTTGTCATTGCCCTGGCTGTCGGTCATGTAGGGTGTCCCCAGCAGCGCCGCTGTCTGCGTAAATTGGACCGGTGCCGCCAAGTCGGGCGATCCGTCCAAGGGCGCGACGGTCAAATTGAGCATCAACACCCGTAGGGGATAGTTGCCAAAAACCGTGGCGTTAATCGGCACTTGGACGACTTGACCGGCGGAGCCGGTGGCGTCGGCGGCCACAAAGTTGACCTGCGGATTCACCGTGGCTGCCGTCGTGACCTTGGATTGAATGGTCGCGGCCTGAACGGTCTTGGCCTGGAGAATCGCAGCTTGAACAGCATTGGGCTGGTTGGTTAGGGGTTGGCCCGTGTAACCCACGTTGGGCACCACGCGTGCCACGCGCTGGCCGTTGTTCCAATAGCGCTCAAAGCACGTGAGACTGGGATCCAGCGAGCGGCGGAAGGTTACATAGACGTCGCAGACATCCAGCACGCCATCGCCAAAGGCGATCTGGTTAATGCTGGTGTCGTTTCCATTGAACAGCGGATTGGTCGCGTTCGAACCGGAGATATAGGAACCGAATTGCAAATAGCCGTTTCCGTTGGTCACATAGGTTCCGCCGCACGAGTCCATGGCATCAAAAAAGTCGCTGCCGGAGGGCGGGGTGTTCAAACCATAGATGGCGGACTGGAAAACCTGCTCCACGTCAGCGGCGCCAATGCCGGCGGAACCGAAGTCGCCGGCGTTGAACCAGTTGAATGGATAGGCGCTGCCGGCCACGTAAGCGATCTGGCCCACCGTCACATATTTCAGGGCGTTCATGGGGGCGCCGGCCGCCAGGTTCCCGCTGGTGGGCGCGTCAATGTACACCGCGGAACCCGGGGCGCCAACGCCGTCCGAAGTGGCCGACGGCCGGCCGATTTGGATCTGATAAGTTTGTCCATTGGTGGAAGTTTTAGGCACCGCGAAGGAATACCCGCCCAAGATGACTTCATTTGGCTCATTGGCGTTCGGGAAGAGGTCATCATGCGCCAGGGAATAGGCGATGAGGTCCTGGCTCTTGGTGTTGTAAAGGTTGGTTTCGCCCATCCGTTCCAGCCAGCCCACACCCACCAGGTTTTCTTGGTTGTTCGTGAACTCCAGGTTATCGAAATAGCCGCCGTTATACGGCACCGTGGCGGGATTTGTCTGGGTGGGGAGGTAACTCTCAAAACAATATGTTGGAATCTGAAGGAAAAAACCAGGATCAGTCGGATCCGGCTTCATCAGCATGCTTTGGAATCCGTAGTTGCCGGGGGCCACGGCGGGGCCGGGATTCGTGCCGGCGTTGGTCACCGTGAGGTTGAATTGCAGACTGTACATCACCGTGCCCGAGAGTGTCGTGAGCGTGACCGGGGCAAAGAAGGTCTGGCCCGGCGCCGCCACAAAGGCGCTCGAGGCCTCGCCGGAGGCAAAACCGAAACTGATGGTGTTGGCCACAAAGTTCGACGGTGAGAAAATTTCCTGGGCAATGCCGCTCGGCTCGTAATTTTCTCGATAGCCCTGAATCTTGAATGTGGTGTTGGTCATGACCGGGATGGAAAGAAACACCGCGTTCGTCCCGGTCAGGCTGAGCGGCCCCACGCTCGACCCCGTCCCATTGTTGGTGGGATCGGTGCCATCGATAGTGTAGTACAATTGCGCGTTGGTCGTCACATCACTCACCGAGAAATACGCGCTATTGTTGCCCTGAATGTTGGGACTTCCCACCTGCAACCGAAATTCCGCCGTGGTGACCGCGCTGGCTTGTCCGAAGGCATCCACATTGACCGCGGCGATGATGAAGTCGGACAGGCCGGGAAGATCCAATGGTGTCACCGAACCATAGGCCATGCCATTCTGATAGGCGAATGGGGTGGTGCCGGTGGACGCGCTGGGCGTGTTGGTCAGCGGCGGCGGCTCCGCCACGTAGTAAGTCGTGACCGAATAGTTGTTGGTCTCGGAATCAATGGCCAGATGCGGGTCGTTGTTGAAAGTGGCGATCCCCGTGATCGGGTGCAGGACGGACACGTCTTCATACAGGGAATCCTCCTCGTAATCAAACCAACCGATGACGGGCGCCACCGGCGCCACCGGCCAGGCGGGCCCCTGCAGACCCGTGTTCAAAATGCCGCGAATGTCCCGGTAGGTGGTTTCGGTATCATAGACCGTTCCGTTGGCGCCCAAGGCCAGGCCCACGGGCGACACCATGGACACAAAATTGGCGTTGCCGGCGGTCACCGGGTCGGTCGGCACGCCAAACCAGAGTTCCGCATTGGTGGAATTGAGAGCTTTGGAGACGGTGCCCAGCGAGTTGGCCAGCACAATGCGGTTGTTGCCGGTGTCCGCGATCAGCAATTCACCGCCGGTCACCTGGGCCAGCCGGGTGGGCTGGTTCAACTTGGCGTAACCCACCGGGCCAAAATTCGTGCCGCTGGAGCCCACGACACCCGTCAGGAGAATGGCGTTGGTCGAGGCGGCCGGGATGGCCCAAACCACTTGGTTGCCCGCGTCGCTCACCACCACCGAGCCGTTGTCCAACAGGGCGATGCCTGCCAATTGAACGCTGGCGTTGGTCGTGATATCGGCCACCACGGTAAAATTGGTGCCGGCAATTCTCTGCACCACTCCGTTCTTTTCCGCCACATAAATGTTCCCGCTCATGTCCATCTTCATCGCCGTGGGCATGGCCAGCCCGGTCGCATTGGTGGCCACCAGGTAGCCAAACGAGTCAAAGCACAGGATCGAGCCGTTGCCCCCGGTGCCTTGGTTTAAAACGTAGAGGTTGTCGTTGACGTCCAGCGCCACATCAACCGGCTCATACAGGCCGCTGCCGCCGTCCAGATAAACCGTCGTCTGGTTGTTGGCCAGATCCAAGATGCTCACCGTGTCCGCGACGGGGTCGGTCGCGTACAGCAGGGTGTTGGAGCTGTTGAGCGCCACGCCGCCCAGGCTGGAGAAGACCGGAAAGTCCAAGCCGGGGGGGGTGCCGGGGGCGGACACGCTGGTGCCGAGCATCTCCCGGATGTCGTCATACGCCACTTCCGAGTCGAAGACCTGGCCACTGGCGCCCACCGCCACGCCAAACGGCTGAACCATCGGGACGAATTTCGTGCTGTTGGTCGCCACCGGGTCGCTGCTGGTGCCAAAATAGAGCAGCGCGTCCGAGGCGTTCAGATGGTACGTGACGTTGTTGGTGATGAGGTAGCCGGTCCGCTGGACCAGCACCACACGGTTGTTGCCGTAATCGGCCGCCACGATCTGGTTGCCGCCCGCGTGGGCGAGCTGGCGGGGTTGGTTCAACTTCGCAAAATTGGTGGCGCCCACGGCGATGCCGGGGGTGCCCAACTGGCCCGTGAGCTTGGTGACCACCCGCGTGATGGGGTCAATCGTCCAAATGACCGCATTGCCGGCGTCGCTCACCGCAATGGTGCCATCGTCAAAGATCGCGATGCCCTGCAACGAAACGTTGGCGTTGGTGATGATGGCAATCGTGTTCGAGACACCGGTGCCAAAGGCGCGAATCCGGCCGGCCTGTTCGGTGATCAACACGTTGCCGAAACCGTCCAGCGTGAGGGCCGTGGGCTGGTTCAGACCGGTGACAATCGCGCCGTAGTCGTTGCCGTACGCGTCGAATTCCAAGACATAACCATTGGCGCCCGATCCGCGGTTGAGCACATACAGGTTCTCGTCCGGATCCACCGTCACCGCCACCGGGTTGGTGAGGCCGTCAGCCGCCGTCAGCACCGTGGAGACCGCGTTCGTGCTGAGATTCATGTTCAGTTCTTGCACGGTGTTGTTGGCCGTGTTGGCCACAAACAAAAAGTTGCCCACGCTGTCAAACGCGATGCCAGCCGGACTGTTAAAGGAGGGCGAGGAGCCCGACCCGCCGGAACCCCCGCCGGTGCTGGCCCCGGAACCGGGGGCCGGTGGCGGCGTCAATCCGGTGCTGGTCACGTGCCGGAGGACATGATAGTAGTCCTCGCTCACAAAAACGCTGCCGTCGGAAGAAACCAGCACGCCATAAGGCTTGCGGGATTCGGCGCTGCCCTGCGTCGCCGAGCCCGGGCCGTCGGCCCAGCCCGGCCAGTAGCCGGTGCCCGTCAGCCACAGATTGGAACTCACGCCGTAGAGCAGGCTCACGTTGCCGGAGGCGTCCACCAGCTTGACCTTGTCATTCCCGGAATCGGCCACCACCAGCATGCCCCCGCCGGCGGCGGAGATCATCTCCAGGCTGCGGAACGCCGCGACCGTCGGGCCGCCCAGCGTATCCCCGGCCCCGTGGAAACCGGTCAGGTTGGTCGTGGCGCCATTGGTCAGGTTCATGATCAGGATGCCGTTGTTGCCGCCATCGGCGAGGGTCGCGCAGTTGTTCGGCAGCAGCGTGATGCCCTGCAAGGCGGTGCCCGTGGTGGAAATCGTTCCGATGGTGGTCTGCGCTCCGTTGGTGGCCACGCGGATCACCTTGTTGCCGCCGACGGTGAGGTAACAATTATCCACGCTGTCCAAGGCCAGCGCCGTGGCATTGGCCAGGCCGGTGGCCAGGGTGGTGGCGGTGCCGGCCACGCCGGTGACGCCGACAAAGCGCTGCAGCGTGCCGTTGGCGCCCGTCGTCCCGTGATTGAGCACGAATACATTCGTGGCCGCGTCCACCACCACCGCCAGCGGACGGCTGACGCCGCTGGTGCTGGTGGCAAAGCTTGTCGTCACCCCGGCGGCGCTGCTATTGGCCACCTGGGAGGCCATGCGCACCGCGTTATTGGTGTAGTCGGCAATGAACAGGAACGTGCCGGACGGATCCACGGCCAGACCGGCCGGGGCGGCAAACTTGGCCTGCGAAAGCGTGATGCCGTTAACGTAGCCGGAATACGGCGCGCTGATGGCTCCGCCCCCCAGGGTCTTAACCGTGGGCTGCGCTTGCGCGCCATCCCACGAGGTCACGGCGAGCGCCACCGCCAGCAGCGCCCCCGCCCAGCGGCGGGTGGACTGGACGGTTGACTGACGGCTCTCGGATTCGAGAAGGCTGATTCTCATAGGTTAGATTGAGTTGTTGCAGACGGTTTTCACATCCCCGCTTGCTTGGCCGATTGCGGCTGATCAAATTCTCCCGGAATCGGCGCCGGATTGTTCCAGGTGTGCCCCGGTTCCGATCGGTCCCAAAACGCGTTTGGATTCATCGGCGATTTCATCGTCTTGGGTTTGGATTGCAGGAAGGTGGATGCGGTGGGCTGGAAGTCCGAATCCTTCACGATGGTGGGTGTCAGGAAAATGATCAGGTTGTCCTTGGACATGGACTTGGACTCGCTCTTGAACGCCCAGCCCATTCCGGGAATGCTGCCCAGGACCGGCACCGACGAGTAGGTGGCGCTCGGGCTGTCCTGCACCAAACCGCCCATGACCAGCGTGTTCCCATTGGGAATCATGACCTGGGAATCAATGCGGCGCCGGTCGAATACCGGCACGGGAAAGCTGCCGCTCGTGCCCCCGGCCCCGGCACCCATCGTTACAGTGACATCGGCGAAGTGATCCGACACTTCCGGAACCACCCGCAGCCAGATATTGTCGTTCGCGGAAATGCGCGGCGTCACATCCAGGATCGTGCCGACATTGGAATAGGTGACCGAGGCGCTGCTGGCGGTGTTGGCCGAACCGCCGGACACGGAGATGATCGGATACGTGCGGACGACCTCGATGTGCGCTGGTTGATTGTCCAGCGTGACCACGCGCGGGGTGGAGAAAACTTGGGCATCGTACGCCGAGTTGAGAAAGGAGAGGGTCGCGTCCACGCCATCGGCGTTCAGGAAGGCGGTCGAGGGCACCAAGCCGCCCTTGGTGCTGGCGGACCAATTGCCGCCGCCGATCAACTGCTGAAACGCTCCTTGCACGCTCGACTGCGCCGTCTGGGTGATGGTGGTCGTATGACCGACGCCCCCCGTGGTGCCCGGCGTGCTGATCGTGGTGGAGGTTGTGGGGCCGGGGGTCGTGATGGTGTTGTTGCCGGATATGCTGCCGTTGCCGAAGGTGACGTTCTGGGCGCCCAGGGTCGAACTCCAGTTCACGCCGCGGCTGGAGTTCGGGGTGCTGGAGAGTTGAATCAGCTTGGTTTCGATCAATACTTGGCGCGTGGGCTTGTCGAGCTGGGTGACCAGCGTGTCCACCGCCGCCTGTTCCGGGTCCGTGGCCACCACCAGCAACTGGCTGGTCCGTGCGTCCGCCATCACGCGGCTCCGCTTGTCGGCCAGGACGGATTGGACGGCTTCCGTCATGTTGGAGACCCCGGCATATTGCAATTGCAGCACACGGGTGATCAGCGGCGGCGGCGCCAGCGGGTCCTTGGCCGTGATGCGGTCAATTCCGGTCTTCTTATCCACCACCAATTGCAGGCCATAATTGTCCAGCAGCGCCAGCAGCGCGCTCTCGGCGGTGATGTTTTCCCAGCGAATGGACAATTGCGGCTCCGCTTTGAGCTGTCCGTTTTGGTCCGGTTGGCCAAAGCCGATCTTCGGGTCCAGCATGTAATTGATGCCGGCCTGGCGCGCCAGGTGCTCGATGGCCGTGGTGATCGGCACGTCCGAGAACTGGATCAGCGGGATGGTTTCCGGGGGCGCGACCGCAGTGGCACTGGCGGCGGCCGCCTCGGCGGCATTGGTGACCGTCACGGCTTGATCGGTGTTGGTGACGGGCGTCGTGGCGGCGGCGGCAGATGCGGCGGCGGCGGCGTTGGTGTCCACCGCTGCCGGTGGCGTATTGGTGGCGCCCACCGCGGCCAGCGCCGTGTTGGTGTTGTCAACCAACCGGCCGGTCGCGGGCGGGTTGGTCTGTGCGCGGGCGATCCAGACGCCGACCACAGCGAAGAGCAGGAAGTTATAAACGATTTTTTTCATGACGATTTGGTAGTGTCTGCGCTTAAGATGTTGCTATTTGGCTGCGAAACGTAATTCGCGGGTGGAACCGTTGACTTCAATGACCACGCTGGCGTGCCGGATTTCGGTGAGGCGCAAATGCACCCGCCCGGAAGTGGTCAGTACGTCGCCCTCGTCGCCCAGACTGAAGGTGTGGTTGTTGATGATGACCATGGCGCGGCCGTGCTCGACCGAGTACCCCTTGATCACAAAGGAACTTGCCTCCACGGTGTGTTTGGTCGCGGCCACGTCTTCGTATGGCCGGGCGGATTCGGGGAAGAAGGGGTCGCGGCCTTCCCGCACGCCGGACGGCATCACGAAGAGGGCACGGCTGGGCGCCGGCTTGGCGGCCTCGGCCCTGGGCGGATCGGCTTGGACCGCCGGCACCGCGGCGGCGGCCAGCACGACGAGCCAGGATGTTTTCAGCAATGCGTTCACAGGGTTCAAGTGTTGGGTTTCACCAGCGCCACAATGTCCATGCGGAACAGGAGCCGTTCGCCGTTGCCGGAGGGATCCAGCGAAAGGCCGAGCACGCGGCAGTGGGGAAACTTGTTTTCAAAATCAGCGACGAATTTGCCCAAATCGTGGTAATAGGCCGTGCCGTTGACCGTGAACCGGATCTCCCGGTACGGAAAATTGGCGATCAAGTCGCAGTCGCTCGCGGCGGGCTGGCTGATCGTGGGAATCTCCACGCGGTAGGCGCCCTTGAAATTCCGCATGGTTTGCACCGTCCACTCAAACAGGTCGCCCGACGCCACATCCTTCTCCGCCTGATCCAGTTGCAGCGTCAGTTCGTTCAGGTTGCTGGTGGTCTCCGCCATCCGCGCGATGGAGCCCTTGTATTTCTGGAGATTCTGCGTTTCGTGGTTGATCGTCATTCCCAAGTTGCGGTTGCTGGTGCCTTGGGGGCTGATCAGCAGGAAATAAACGGCGCAAATCAATCCCAGCGTCGTGAGCACCACGCCGATCAACTGATTTCGTTTGGCTTGAGGCAGGCGTTTCATGGTCGGTCAGTGAAATGGCATTCGAGACTGAACCGGACGAATGGCTTGGCGTCAGGCCCCCCCGATTCCGGGGACCCCAGCGCCAGCAACCGGATGGCGCTGTCCGATTCAATGTAGTTTTTGAAATAACTCTGGTTGAGCAGGGCGTCCTTGAAACGCTGCACCTGGTCGGGATTCATCGCGAAATCTTTGGCATCCAGCTTCAGCGTGATATGCTCGGTGATGCCCGCCGGCTGGCCCGGGATCACGCCCAGGGTGTTGGTCTTGGGGGGCGTGGCCGGCCGGGGGACCGAGGTCTGCTCCACGGAGACGCGCGTCAATTGGATGTTCGGCACGTAGGTCTCCTGCAGCCCATTCATCAGGTTGGCCTGCAAAAACCGCGTCCGGGTCAACTGATCCAGGGAATCGAGCCGCCGTCGGATGTCGTCAATCTTCTTCAAATTGCTTTGCACATGCGCATAATCGTTGGTGTGGACCTGGATCTCGGCTTCGATGTGATTCAGGCTCTGTTTGTCCACCATGTGCTCGAGCCAGGTGGAGCTGAACCACACCAGCGACAACGCCACCAGAAACGCTCCGCCGTAAATCGCCCGCTTCACCGGGTCGCGGCGGCGCAAGTCTTCCTCGGCGAGGGCTTCGGCCAGTAGGTTGATGCGTATGGGCATAGTCTTAGAAAGCGGCCAGCGCCGCGCCAATCGCCACGGTCAGTTGCGAACCGATATGGTCCACTTCCACCGCCTGCTGGCCCGGCAGCGCCAGTTGCAGAAAACCCGTCGGGTTCCACGTGTTGCAGTCCAGCAGCAATTCCGAGTGCAGGATCTGCAGAATCATCTCCGACCGCGCCGACGCGCCGCTCAAATAGATCTGCGACACCGGCCGGTCTTGTTGGTGCTCGAAAAAATCCAGCGACGCCCGGATCTCGCGCCCCAGCGGAATCACCTGCAACTGCAGGGGGCCTTCCACTTCCGGCGCCATGCCCACCTTGATGCCTTCGGCTTCCGCATAACTGATGTTCATGGCTTCCGCCAAGCCGGTCGTCAGCTTGTCCCCGCCAATGTTCACCACGCGCGTCAGCGCCAGCTCCCCCCGGTCCAATACGCAGACGGAGGTGTGCTTGAAGCCGATATCCACCAGCGCCACGGTTTCCTTGGCATAGATCTCCGGGAGCGCCATCTCAAACGCGTTCATCGGCCCGATCACCCCCGGCAACATGCCTTCCGCGGTCAGCCCCGCCAATTGGACCGCCTGCATGAATTCGTTCACCATCTGCTGCTTGGCCGCCGCCGCCAGCACTTTCAGCTTGGGCGCCCCCGCCGCAGTCTTCTCGGTGGCGGACACCGCGCGGGGGGGGATGATATAACAGTCGAAAACGTGGTTGGGCAGATCCTGCTGAAGATAGGTCTTGTGGTTCACCTTGAGGATCTGGCGCATCTCGTCCAGCGGAATCTGGGGCAGCTCCAACTGGCGCACGACCGTATCCTCCAAGCCCACGGCCACAATGACATGCCGCGTGACGTTGCCCAGCGCGTCGGCCACCGATTTGAGATGGTCGCCCAGTTGTTCCGGCGAAATCTTCTTCTCAAAAATCGGGGCGTCCAGCAGGGCGTAGCGGGTCAGGGCCAAAATCTCGCCCCGGCGTTCAAATAAGGCCGCCTTGGTTGTGCGGTTGCCTAAATCAACCGCGATGATCTGGGCTCGTTTCTTCCGACTGGCTCCGTTGAGGAATGGCAGTGGCAAAGCCATGTGCTTTTCTTATATATAGGTTCTTATCTTAAAGCAAGCTGCAACCCATGCAGGCTGCAAATTTGTCCCGTGCCGCTGTTTAAGCACTTGTCACGCCAAGCCGCCGTGCGCGAAGAAAATGGGGAGTCTGTGCGCTTGGATTGTCCGAACTCCAGTCGTTCTTGTCTTGAAATTGGCCGAACTTCAAACCATCGCCCGTGCCCGCTGTCTCGCCATGTCCAGAAATGCATCCAGTAGTGGCGTATTTTTTCCTCGCCAGAGCGCCCCGATGAGCGCCTTGGGAAAATCCTCCAGCGGCAGCGCCCGCACATTTTTTTTCAGCGGCGTGCCCGGAATCCACACGGCCAAACCAATGCCAAGCCCGTTGGCCACATAGCCTTCCACCAAATCCGCCGAGCTGGCCTCGATGGCCGGATACCATTCCACGCCCATTTCCCCCAGCCGCGCCTGAAAATTCTGCGTCATCGTCTCGTGTCCCGGCAGGCAAATCAGCGGCTCCCCGATCCGGTCCAGCGCCCATATTTCCTCCGCCACCTTGAACCGGGACGATTTTTCCACCAGCAGCACCAGCGGCAATTCCAGCAGCACCAGCGACTGCAACCCCGCCGGCGGTCTCCGGTCCACGGTTGTGAAGACCAGGTCCACTTCGTCGCTGGCCAGCAGCGTTTCCAACTGGGCCGGAAAGCCTTCGCGCAGTTGAATCTTCAAGCCCGGAAATCTCTTCCGCACGCCCGTCAACAATTGCGGCAGGTGGTCCCGCAGCACAATCGTCGAGGCCCCGATCCGAAACTGCCGGGCCTGCCCGCCCTGCAGCTCCCCCGCCATCTTGTCCAGGTTCGCGAAAAACGGCTGCGCGAACGCATACAGTTTTTCGCCCGCCGGTGTCAGCGCAAACGGCCGCCGCTGAAACAGCGTCACCCCCAGGAATTCCTCCAACTGCGCCACCTGCGCGCTCACCGCCGGCTGCTGGATGCCGTACGGAATGTTGCGCACCGCCGGCATGATGCCGCCGTATTTGGCCACATAATAAAAAAGCTCGAGATGATGGACGTTCATGGGTGTGCAGGTTTTGCGCCGCCACTTTCAACCACCCGTGGCCGGGAAGCAAGCCGCGATTGCCCGCGGCCCGATTCGCCCGGCCATTGATCAGAATGATATCGCCGAAGTTTTTTCAATTCACCCCCGCCGCGAAACGGGGCTAAAGTAGCCGCCCATGAAAGCGCAAATGGCGTTGTCAGGATGCCGAAACGGGCGCATGCTGATGCCAAGCTGACGCTCAGTGGGAATAATCAGGAAACAAAAATGATGAAGACTCGGATGACGCATTTCCCGGCCGGCAAAGTGCCGCGGTTTCTGGGATTGGACATGGGAGCCGAAACCCTCAAGCTGGTCGAGTTGCGGCGCGAAAATGGGAAACTCACCCTCGCGCGCCGTGAAATCATCGAGCACGGCAAAGAGCCGGGCCGGCGGCTCCGCGAAACATTGTCCGCCTGGCAGTGGCCCGGAGTCAATGGCGCGGCGGTGACCGGCCGCTTCTCGTCCCAGGTGAATCTCCCCGGCATTCCGGCCAAACAAGCGTTGCTCCGCGGCTACCGCTTTCTCTTTGGCGACGCGCCGGCCACCATCGTCAACGTGGGCAGCCACGGCTTCTCCGTGCTGGAAGTCCGCGCCAGCGGCCTGACCGTGTTTCGCGAAAACAGCCGCTGCTCGCAGGGCACCGGCAACTTCCTCCGCCAGCTCGTCGAGCGCTTTTCGCTCACCGTCGAGGAGGCCAGCACCTTGTGCGCGGACGTGGCCAACCCCGCGCCCTTGTCCGGCCGCTGCCCGGTCATTCTCAAGACGGACATGACGCATCTCGCCAATAAGGGCGAGGACCGCGCGCGGATTCTCGCCGGGTTGTTCGATGCCGTCTGTGAAAACATCTTCGTGCTCATCCAGCCGGGCAGCAGCCCCGCGCGCGTGCTGCTCACCGGCGGCGTCAGCCGCTCGCCGCGCGTCCGCCGCGTCTTCGGCCAAATGCTCGCCCAACAGGGCCTCACCCTCGTGGACGCGGATGAACCGTCGTTGCTCTGCCTGGAGGCGCTCGGCTGCGCCCTCATCGCCGCGGAACGCCCGTCCGCGCTGCCCGAAATCGGCCGCCTGCTGCTGCCGCCGCGCGAATTGAAACTCGAGCGCCTCCCGGCCCTCGCCGATTCGCTCGGCCGCGTTCGCCGCCTGCCGGCGGCGCCGTGGGCGGCGGTCAACGGCCATGCCCGCCGCCTCGTCATCGGCTTCGATATCGGTTCCACCGGCGCCAAGGCCGTGGCGCTCGATGCCGCCACCCGCGAAACCGTCTGGGAGGCCTACCGCCAGACCCTGGGCAACCCCGTGGGCGCCGCGCAGGATCTCCTGCGCCGGTTTACGGAACATCCCGCCGCCAAATATCCCGTCGTCGCCTTCGGGGCCACCGGCAGCGGCCGCGAGGTGGCCGGCTCGCTGCTCGCCTCCTGCTATGGCCAGGACGCCGTGTTCATCGTCAACGAAATCGTCGCCCACGCCACCGGCGCCCTCCATTTCGATCCCCGCGTGGACACCATTTTCGAAATCGGCGGCCAGGACGCCAAATATACCCGCCTGGCCGAGGGACGCATCATTGACTGCGCCATGAACGAGGCCTGCAGCGCCGGCACCGGTTCGTTCATTGAGGAGCAGGGCGGCAAATTCGCCGGCATCGCGGACGTCCGCCAGCTTGGCCAGGCCGGCCTGGCCGCCCCGCGCGGCGTCTCCCTCGGCCAGCATTGTTCCGTCTTCATGGCCGAAGTCATTGACGAGGCCGTCGCCGCCGGCGAGGAACCCTCCGCCATCATCTCCGGCCTCTATGATTCCATCATCAAGAATTACCTCAACCGCGTGAAAGGCAATCATACCCTCGGCAAGGTCATCTTTTGCCAGGGCATGCCGTTCGCGGCGGATGCCCTCGCCGCGGCGGTCGCGCGGCAGACCGGCTGCCAGGTCATCGTTCCGCCCAATCCCGGCACCGTCGGCGCGCTGGGCATCGTCTTGCTCGCCGCCCGCGAGCTCGCCGCCGCCGGCCTCCCGGCGCTGGACCCGGCCCGCTTTCTCAGCGCCCGGGTGGAGCAGAAGGACACCTTCATTTGCGGCTCCCACCGCGGCTGCGGGGGCGCCGGCAACCATTGCCACATCGAGCGCCTCCGCACCTGCGTGGCCGGGCAACGCGCCAGTTTCACCTGGGGTGGCGGCTGCGCCCTGTACGACCGGGGCACGCGCAAACGAAAACTGCCCGACCTTGCCCCCGACCCGTTTCGCGAACGCCAGGAGCGCCTGCAAGCGTTTCTCGCCCCGCTCACCGCGCGCCGCGGCCGCCCGCGCATCGCGCTGAGCGACGAATTCATGCTCAAGGGCCTCTTGCCGTTCTTCGCCGCCTATTTCCACGCCGCCGGGTTCGATCTGGAAATCGCCGCGCCTGCCGGCCCGGAGGCCCTCAAGCAGGGCATTCAGTCCGCGCACGCCCCGTTTTGCGCCCCCATGCAATTGTTTCACGGCGTCGCCCGGCAGCTCGCCGCCACCGGCGCCGACTGGATGTTCGTGCCCATGCTCCGCAGTCTGCCCGGCGAGCCGGGCCAGGGCTGTTCCGCCCTTTGCCCCGTGGTGCAGGCGGCGCCCAAGGTCATCGGCCAGGCCTGCCGCTCCGCCCATTCCCGGCCGCCGCGCCTGCTTTCGCCGCAGATCAATTTTGGCCCCGGTGGTCTGGCTTCGCGGGAATTCCAGGCCGCCGGTCGCGGCCTGGCGAACGACTTGGGCCTGACCGCGCGACAGCAATCCGCCGCCTGGAGCGCCGCCTGCACCGCGCAGCGCGAATTTGACGCCGCCGGCCGGGACAGCGGCCGCCGCGCCCTCGCGTTCTGCCGCGCGCACCAAGTCGTGCCCGTCGTCGTGCTCGGCCGCAATTACTCCATTTATAACCCGGTCCTGAATTCGAACGTCCCCGCCATCCTGCGCGAGCAGGGAGCCATCGGCATCCCCGTGGATTGTTTCCCGCTCGCCGGGGCGCCGCTGTTTGCCGATATGTATTGGGGCTATGGCCAGACCATCCTCCGCGCCGCCCACCAGGTGCGCCGCCTGGAGGACGTGTACGCGCTCTATTGCAGCAATTATTCCTGCGGGCCGGACAGCCTTAACCTGCCCTTCACCGCCTACGCCATGTCCGGCAAACCGTTCGTGGTCATCGAAACCGACGGCCATTCCGGCGACGCCGGCACGCGGACGCGCGTCGAGGCTTTTCTCCATTGTGTCGAGGAGGACCGGCGCCTCGCCGCGGCTTCCCGGGCCGCCATTCCGCTGAATGATTTTTCCCGCGTGCAATTCAGCGGCTTGAAACTGGCCGACCTGCGGCCCCGCAACGCCCGGCCCGCCACCTTCCTCGTGGCCCATATCGGCGCCGCCTCGGAGGCCGTGGCCGCCGTGTTCCGCGGCGTCGGTTTCCCGGCCGAAAGCCTCCCCGCGCCGGACGCCGAGTCCCTGCGCCTGGGTCGCCGTCACACTTCCGGCAAGGAGTGCCTGCCCATGCCCTTCACGCTCGGCTCCCTCATCCAGCGCCTCGAACGCGCGCCGGCCGATGAGGAATTCATCTATCTGATGCCCAGCACCAACGGCCCCTGCCGCTTTGGCGTCTATAATCTGCTCAACAACATCGTCCTCGACCGCCTCGGTTGGCGCTCGCGCGTCCGCATCTGGTCCCCCAAGGACACCGGCTATTTCGACGACTTGCCCGCCGGCACCGAGATGCTCGTCTTCGCCGGCATCCTCGCCACCGATCTGCTCCTGCAAGCCCGCCTGGATATCCGCCCCGGGGAACGCACCCGCGGTGCCGCCGACCAGCTCTATCACCAGCACCTGACCGCGCTGCTGGCACAGCTCGAAGCCGCCGCGCGCGCCGACCTTTCCCTCGCCCCGGCGCTCTGGCAGGTGGCCGGCGGAAATCTGTTCGGCCTCCGCGATCTGCTCCGCCGCGCCGCGCGCGACTTTGCCGCCGTGCGCGGACCCTGCGACCGCCCCCGCGTGGAATTGACCGGCGAAATCTATGTGCGGGGCGTGGACTTCAGCAACGATTTCCTCATCGAAAAACTGGAGGCCCGCGGCCTGCGCGTGCATCTCGCCCCCAAGGCCGAATGGCTCGATTATTGCGACTGGGTGCAGCGGCAAGTTGAGCGGCGCAACCGGCTCGCGGATGGCCTCAGCCGCTGCATCCGCCAGCGCATCGAAAACCTCGCCTGCTCCGCCATGGCTCCCGTCTTGGGTGAAGCCCCGCTGCCGGCGGCCAGCGATGCCCTCGCCGCCGCCGAGCCTTATGTGGATGCCGCCCTCCAGGGCGAAGCCGTCCTCACCGTGGGCATGCCACTCCAGGAATTCCGCCACGGCCAGATTGACGCCGTCGTCAGCGTCGGCCCCCTCGAGTGCATGCCCGCCAAAATCGCCGAGGCCCAATGGCACCACGTCGCCGAGGATGAAGGCATTCTCTGCCTCCATCTGCCGTTCAATGGCGACCCGGTCAGTTCCGCCGTGCTGGATAATTTCGCCTACGAAGTCACGGAACGGTTCCACGCCCGGAAGCATGGCCCCGGCCCCGGCCGGACCACTCCGTCCGGCCCCGGCGGATCATCCCGCGATGCGCTGGCGAGGACGAAACCGGGAATCCGAAACGGATCAACCGTTCCGGCCGCTTCGGGCGCATCGTGATTTGCGGCGAAGGCGCCGACCGCGTAGCGGCGAACTGGTGTTCGCCGCCAACTTTTTCTCGAAAGTTTGGAGTTCTTTCCGAGCCTTGATTCTTGATTGTTTCTTCCCCGGGGAAGGGCAGGATGAGAATTCCAAAGCTTTCGCGCATTGCCCCCTGAACCAATCCAAGTTGTACATCGTCGAATCGCCGGGGGCGTTTCTCCGCGTCGGCGGAGTCTGGGGAGCCGTTGGGGCAGGGCAGGAGTGAGCTGCTCGTTCATCCATCCTTTCCGCCGGTTCTTTGGCGGCTTCACCGCCCGCCCTTGAGCAATCCCAGCCGCACCAGGCTTTCGCCGGTGGCTGCCACGCATTCCTCATTTCCTCGCGGCGCCCAGCCCAGCAACCGCCGCGCTTTTTCGCCTGTCGCCGACCGGAATTTTCCAAGCTGCGGCACCACCGGTCGCAAGTCCCGGATGCCCGCCGCCAGGAACCGCACCAGCCAGTCCGGCGGTTGGAATCGCGGCGCCTGGCGCGCCGCCGGCCCCAATCGCCGCCGCAGGGCCGTTGCCATGTCCAACAGCGACATGCTCCCGCCCGCCACCGCCAGGAACCGCTCCGACTTCGCGGCCGGATGCGTCATCGCGCGAATATGCAAGTCCGCCACGTCCCGCACGTCCACCACCCCGAAATAGATTCGCGGACAAAACGGCATCCGCCCCTCCAGCATCCGCTGCACGATGCTGACGGAGGTCGAAAGGCGCGGCCCGAGCACCGGCCCGAAGACGCCCACCGGATTCACCACCGCCAGCTCTAGTCCGCCGCCTTCCTTTGTTACGAAATTCCACGCCGCGCGCTCCGCCAGCGTCTTTGATTTCATGTACGGCTGCACGTCCGCGCCGTTGACGTCCGTCCAGTCCGCCTCCGTGAACGGCGCGGACTGCGGCGGGTGGCCGTAGCCAACCGCCGCGAACGATGACGTGATCACCACGCGTTTCGCCCCCGCTTCCCGCGCCGCGCGCAACACTCGCAGCGTGCCTTCGCGCGCCGGCACCACCAATTCGTCCTCGTGCTTCGGCGCGCCCGTGGGGAAGGGCGAGGCCACGTGGTGCACCCATTCGCAGCCCGCCGCCGCTTCGCGCCAGCCTGCATCGCGCTCCAGTTCGGCGGCAAAGCAGCGCAGCCGTTCGCCCGGCTCCGCTCCGCCGGTCCGCAACATCGCCCGCAGGTCCGGCTCGCGCTTCAGGTTCCGCACGGTCGTGTGCACCTGGTGGCCGGCCGCCAGCAATTGCAAAATCAACTGGCTGCCAACGAAGCCCGATCCGCCCGTGACTAGAATAGTGCTCATATGTGTTTCTTGAGTTTTGGCCGCAGCGGCGCCGCTCCCTTTTCCTCCACGAATCGGCCGTTATAGCGTGCGCGTTTCGCCGCCATCCACGTCTATAATCGTGCCTTGGCAATAGCTCGCGGCCGCGGAAGCCAGAAAGTTTACGGCGTGGGCGATCTCCGCCGGGGTGCCAAATCTGGCAATGCCCAGTTTCTCCACCATCTTTTTTGCCGCGGTTTCATAATCCAGCCCTTGCTCGGCGGCGGCGGTTTTAATCCGGCGCTCCAATCGCCCGGTCATGATCACTCCGGGATTGATGGCGTTCACTCGCACCCCGTCCTTGAGGCCGCGCTGCGCGAGGGCTTTCGTGAGGTTGAGACAGGCTGAATTCACCGCGCCGCCAATGGTGAAGTCGGCACTGGCTGTCCGGCCGCCAACCCCAACGACGTTGATGATGGAGCCGCGGCTGGCCGCCAAATGAGGCCAGGCCGCGCGACACAGGCGCATCGCCCCGAAAAACTTCAAGGCAAACCCATCAGTCCAATCCGCGTCGCTCAACTTCAGAAAATCTCCCCGTTGGGTCGCCCCGGCATTGTTCACCAAAAGGTCTATGCCCCTAAACTGTTGAATGGCCGCCGCAATCACCTCCGCAGCCGCCGCGGTCTTGCGCAAGTCGGCAACGTGAATCAGGCATTCGCAGCCGATGGACCCCGCGACTTCCGTCAGTAAACCTCCGGAGCGAGCCACCAATACCAGGCGCATGTGTTCCCGGCCCAATTCTTCCGCAATGGCCCGCCCGATGCCCCGGCTGGCCCCGGTGACGATGGCCACCTTATTCGCTAATTGTGAATCCATGTGAAGGGGTCTTAAAGAATTGATTTAACCACCGCTTGATAGAGCCGGTTTTTCACTTCGATTCGCTCCGGTATGACGCCCGCTTTTACCAATGTCTGAAGCAGGGCGTTAAGCCATTCACGCGACACCTCAATCGAGCCAGGCTCAAACAGGGGGTTTTGATTCCCTACGTGAATGAGCTGGTAATGTGACAGCGTAATCCGAACGCCCTCTTTGTCGCCCTTCAAATCCAAGTCCGCATTAATGGTCTTATTAACTTTATCAACTTCCAGCTTGGTCAGCTTGCCATACTTTCTCAAAAGACCGTTATTGATTTCGGCTCTGACTTTTTCGATTTGTGCCCCCCTGGGCAACATTTGGAACAATACTATCTTAACCGAATCCACGAAACCGCTGCCAGCGTTGAGAAAATCACTTAATTGCATTGGGTGTGAATATGAGTCAGCTTATGTCTCGCTGCAAGTTCTCAACTTGTAAACGGTTGGCATACACATCCGCGATGCCACAGAGCGTCACCACCATGGGCTTGAACAGCGGATGAGCCGTCAGTTCCGGGGCGCGCAGCACCGCGATGCAGCCGGTCCAGACAACATCGCCACCCCGTCCATCCATCCCGCCACACCAGGCTTTGATCATGCGTTCAAAATGAGCGTGATCGTCAGTGGAAAGGGCGTGGAAGAACTGCATGGTCCGTTTGATCGCCGCTTGGAATTCCGGCAGCGAGACGGGGGCGGCAACTGATGGGGACGCGGCGCTGGTGACCCACTGGAGCACGGACAAATAATCGATCAGGCTCCGGGAAATTTCCACCGGCACGCCATCCCGGGGAAAAGTCAGCAATTCATAGAACATCACCGGTTGCTGGGCTGCCAGTTCATCGCAGCGCTCCAGCCATTCGGCATCCGACAACGACTTTTGCCTTGTTAATGCCTGGACGTATCGGGCTGTTGAAAGGAGACTCATTTACACAATTTGAATTTCGTCCGCAGGCGTCACCGTTACCACGGAAACAATTTGCGCTCTCGCGGGCATATTAAAAAACAAAAATATCCAGTCTTTCCGGGCGGGGCTGACCCGCGTACGTCAAAATGGCCAATTCGTGGCGGAAATCGAGCATTTTCGCAATCCGTTTGCCGCGGCGCCAGGCCTTCATCTTGATGATCGCCTTATGGCCAGCGGTTCTTCGACGTTTGTAATGGGCCATGGGGAGTGGTCGCAAAGCGACAGCGGACACCACGAAGTGGCTGATTGCCAGCGTCGCTCCGCGACCGCCGAAATGCGCCTGGAACATCTGCTGGCCTTTGAGGCCGGAAACGGATAAAAGTGGAGCCAATGATGCCCCACCTGATTATCCGCCCGGCCGCTCCGAATGACCTCGCCGAGATCAACGCGATCTACAATTATTACGTGGCGCAGTCCACTTGCGTTTGGATCACGCAGCCGTGTTCGGAAGCCGAACGCCTGGCGTGGTATCAGGAGCACGGCCCGTCCATGCCGGTTTTGGTTGCCGAACAGGGCGGACGCGTCGTTGGCTGGATCGCGCTCGGCTCCTTCCGGGCGGCCTATACCGCGGCGGGCACGCTGGAAGACTCCATCTATGTGCATCCTGAATTTCACCGCCAGCGGATTGGAAGTCAGTTGCTCGAAGCGTTGATTGACGCGGCCCGGCACTTGGGCCTCCACTCCATTTTGGCGAACATCTCCGCGGATCAGACACCCAGCCTGCGCCTGCACGAAAAATTTGGGTTTCAGCCCGTCGCGCATTTGCGCGGTGTCGGCCAAAAGTTCAACCAAAGGTTCGATGCCATCTATTTACAATTGCTCCTGGCAGCCTAGAGCATTGACAGAGATGTGGCGATGAACCGCGAAGATTTTTGGTGTCAATTGGACAGCTTGAGTCGGTAATACGTGCTGCCGCCCAATTTCGATATAACCACAGAATACTGGCCGCCGCCCATGCTCGTTTCTAACTCGTTCGCGGGTGCCCAGGTTGTGCAGTTCGTGGAACATTCCACCGAACAATTGGCGTTGCCCGTTTGAGATATTGGCCAGACGACGGTTATCGCGCTGGTATCAGCGGGATCGGAAACGTCCCCGTTCGTAATCTGCAACACTGGAAAGCACGGGGCCAACTTGGCTACGAACACATCGAGATAAGCATTCGTGGTGGCGAAAGAACCGAACAGCACGTTGCGGCTAACGGGAAATGCGTAACTGGTTGGGTGGAAAATAAATTTCGGTGCAAAAAAAAGGTTTTCCGACGTTGGTAATGGGCTAGATTAATTCACAAGTGCGGGAGATCGTTCGTGGCACCGCCTTGGGCGGATTCGGGGCGCTTGCAACCGACGAGAACCGGCTCAAACAATTTGCCGTCGATGCGACGCACTTCGGAAAACCCGGCCTGTTCCATGAGGCGCATTAGCTTGGTAATCGGCACGGCGTAGTATGTCGCTTGGCTTGCGTGCGTGACTGGCGGTGCTCCCTCGCGATGCTCAATCACATAGAACGTGGTGTCGTAAAACGGTGCATGAAGCTTCCACACCTGAAGCAGCACGTAGCGCGTACCGCCCGCCTGGCGCACGCCGTAAGGGTGAAGCTGCACCAGGGCGCTCATGTCCATGGCGGCATAGTCGCGCACCGAGATGAGGCACAGACCGCCGGGCGCAAGGCAACGATGAAATTCCTCGAAGGCCACCAGGATGTCCGCGTCCGAGAGCAGATGTGGAATCGAGTTATCGCAAGCGATTACAACGTCAAACAAACGCCGGTGGTGTGCGTGGACGCCGCGCATGTCGGCGACACTGCACGGGATTGAAAGTCCCCGCTGGCTGGCCTCGCGTTGCGCTCGCTCCACTGCCGACGGAGAGAGGTCGGAGGCGGTCACCTCGTAGCCGAGTTGGGCTAGGCCGATGCTCTGCGTGCCGATGCCACAAGACGCGTCGAGCACGGAGCGCGGCCGCGGACCACTTGTCGAACGGATGATGGCATCGAGGGCGCGGCTCTGCCTGCCGATGCTCACTTCCCAATCCGCGTAGATCAAGTGGTAGTAAGGAGCCAATGTGTCGTAAAACTCACTCGTGGCCATACGAAGACTCCTTTGATTGCCAAATGAACAGAAAAAGCCGGCCGTTCCCGCGCCCGCCTGATCCATCTGCGTCTCCCGATTGGCGTTAAGATCACGCAGTCAATATGCCCGATTCGCGGCCAAAATCGAGCGTTTTTCATAATGCGTAACCGCTCTTCATGGCAGTTGAACGCTTTGACCCGGCGGTCTGGGTGGTGGGATGAAGCGGGAGGGATTTCATTTTTTTGCCCCATTGGTTGCGTTTGGAAGTGAAAAGTAAAATGTCGCGCCGGCATTCACCACACCCTCCGCCCATACTCGTCCGCCGTGGCGAAGAATGATGCGCTTGACGTTGGCCAGTCCAATGCCGGTGCCCTCGAATTCATCGGCGCTGTGCAGACGTTGAAACACACCGAACAGTTTGTGGGTATAATTCGGATCGAAACCCGCGCCATTGTCCCTGATAAAAACCACCGGATCGCCATTTTCATTGGCAGAGCAGCCAATGACGATTTTGGGCTCGGCGCGCGTGCCCGTGAACTTCACGGCGTTGGACATCAGATTGACCAGCACCATTCGCAACAAGTCACGGTCAGCCTGCACCGTCGGCAGTGCCTGGATGGTCCAGGCTATATTCCTTGCCTGTGTCTCCACCTGAAAATCGGCCAATGTCTCCCGGACCAATTCATCGAGCTTGATGTCCTTTTTGATCAATGGCATGCGCCCGCTATGGGAGAAGGCCAGTAGGTCGTCAATCAAATTTCCCATCCGGTTTACCGATTTATGAATCGCGCCCAGTCGGTCCAGATCGCTTTTGGAACGCGATGGCCAGGTGTCTTGCTGCATTTGTTCCACGCAGCCCTTGACCCCGCGCAACGGCGCCCGCAAATCATGTGAAACCGAATAACTGAACGCCTCGAGTTCCACATTGGTCGCTTGCAGTTGCGCCGTGCGTTCCGCGACATGTTGCTCCAGATCTGCGTTCAGGCGCCGGATTTGATCTTCCGCCAGTTTCTGGGCGGTGATGTCGCGGATATTGCATTGAATCACCTTGCGCTCACCGGCTTGATACACATTGCTGACAAATTCAACGGGGATATGGCGCCCGTCGGTCGTTTCCAGCGGCAAATTTTCATAACGGACATACCCCGCCTTTTGTAATCGCTCAAGCATGACCTTGTTCGGCTCGATGTCCTTGAACGGACTAAGCTCGCCGACGGTTTTGCCGATTATTTCACTTCGCGAAAAACCCAATAGCTCGACCAAATATGGGTTTACATCGCTAATCCGTCCCGTTTCGGCGTCCAGAATGAGGATGCCGTCCCTGGCTGCTTCAAAGAGCCGCCGGTAACTCACTTCGGAGTGGCCAAGCGCCAGTTCACCCGCGGTCTTTGCTTGCCCCGCCCTCGCCCTGACTTGTTCTGATTGCCTCTCAATATCCGTCATATCTTTGAAAGATTCCTGCTGAGGTTAGAAGAAATTCATGAACGGTGGCTCTGGGTGATCTTCATCTCCGTTGTCGCCCAGAACGTTGCTGATCGTGTCCAGTAAGTTGCGATTGGTAAATGGTTTTTGCAGCGTGGCCTCCGGTTTTAACCATGGCTTCCGGGCGAATTCATCCGTGGGCAGGTTGCCTGTGGCCATGATGACGGGAACGGTCTTGCGCGAAAAATAAAGCTTTTCGATCATTTCCAGGCCGGTCATTTTCGGCATGTGGTTGTCAGTAATGACCAGGTCGTAATCGTGAGTCTGAAGCGCTTCCCAGCCGGCGGCACCATCGTTGGCGGCTTCCACCTGATAACCAGACGACGTCAGCAGATCAATTTTGAGTTGCCGGGAGTCGCGGTCGTCGTCCACCACGAGGATGCGGTGCGCGGAATTCTTTTGGTCGCGGGCCAAAGCGCCGGCCGGCGCCGCGGTTCGCGGAAATTTGGTATCCTTTGCCATCGCCGGGCCGTCGGTTGCTCCGACAAGATTTTCCATGGCGGTCGTCAGCGTGGCGATGGTAAAAGGTTTGGCCAGCATCGCGTCAATGCGCAACCCGGGGTTCCTGGTTAATTCCTCCGTTGGCATCGTTCCCGATATCAGAATCACCGGCTGCAGCATGCCTTGGGAACGCATTCGGGCGATCAATTCCAAGCCGGTGACCCTGGGCATTTTATGATCGGTGATCACCAGATCGTAATTCACCTCTTGCAGCGCCTTCCACGCATCGGCGCCATCGTAGGCGGAATCAACGCTCCCGTAGCCCAAATGACCAAGGGTTATGACCAGAAGTTCGCGGATGTAGGTTTCGTCATCAACCACCAGAATGCGCCGTGGCGAATCGGGTCGCTCTTGGTCCGTTGGTGCGTTGTCTGAATTGTTCATGTTTTAGCTCCTTTATAATAGCATAAAGATTCCCCGGCGGAATGGGGTATTTACCGTAGGTGCTTACTCCATGCCCGCTCTACTTGATCCGAAGATCTTCTCGCCGCCCAAATTGAAAAAAGAGCCGGACTTGCGTCCGGCTCTCTTGATGAGGAGGTTTAAACGCCTTCATCCAGGCGCTCAGAAGGGCGAGGCAGTTGTCTCGAAGATCGCTGTCCAGAACTGTCTCGCAGGCAAAACCTCTCTGCCAATCCTAAACGGACAGCGAAATTTTTTGCAAATGGATTGATCACGGAAGCGTTGACTGAGGCCAACGCGGTCTTGGTAATTGGATGAAGCGGGTTGTGTTTCATTCACTTTTTACAATCGTGATTATAGCCGGAAAAACTCCCAGCGATATGGGGTGTTTACCCCATAAGGACAAACCTGCAACGGTAGGGCTGAAAGCTCGTCATGTTATAGCCTGGGGTGAAGCCCCAGGGACCGCCACCGCATCAATGACTTTTTCAGGCCTGAAGAGGCCGGCACATGGGCCGGGTCATGGGCCGGGTCAGGCCGTAGTTTGGTTCGTTTTCTTGGCATGATTTTTTGGTTTTTGGTTTCCGCGCCGGCTCCGTCTGGATTCATGTTTCCTGGTGTTCTTTGTGCTTTCGTGTGAGCTTAAAATCGTTTCATCGCAGAGGCGCAGAGGCGCAGAGGAAAAGCCTTTTTTGCTTCTCTGCGTCTCCGCGTCTCTGCGGTTCACGCCAATGGTTCGCGAAAACCGGCGCAATTCGCGTCACGCCGCCCGGCCCACTGTTCGCGGCTAACGAAAAATCGTAAAAAAAGTGCGTTTTGCGTTAGCGGCTAACTAACACCCCCGTGAAAACTGTGTCATGCTGGTCAGGTGAAAGCTGCCAGCCAGCAGCAGCGGGAGGGGGTGGCCGCGTTCAGCCGCACGCGGTTCGCGTTCCCGCGCATCCCCGTCGCGTCACGCTCACCCATGAACCACTCGCAAATCCAGCGTCGCGCCATCGCCAAGACGCGGAAACCGATTCTCCCTCTCCTCAGGGGAGAGAATTCCCCGAAACGATTGTCGCGCATTGAACCCCTGAACCGGGTTAGATCCAGTGCGAGCATATTGCCAATTCGCGGAAACGAGTTCCCCCTCTCCCCGGGGGAGTGGTGCCAAGCCGAGGTTCGGCCCGGGGTGAGAATTCCCCGAACCATTTCGCGCATTGAACCCCTGAACCGCAGTAGATCCAGCGCGAGCATATTGCCCAGACGCGGAAACGAGTTCTCCCTCTCCCCAGCAACGGTGTTAATTTGCAAGTTGGAATTTATCATTTTTGAGGAGGTGATTCATGAGGACTGCGAGCTTGCGCATGCAAGCGGTGAGTGCGACCAATGGTTTTTTGCC
>Ga0181520_10002939_pt1 | contig 30727 bp, 30 predicted proteins | sample PEATcosm2014_Bin_29_FD_132451 | JGI IMG/M metagenome (GOLD analysis project Ga0181520, IMG submission 132451) | Peatland microbial communities from MTU Mesocosm Facility, Houghton, MI, USA - PEATcosm2014_Bin02_30_metaG | ecosystem: Environmental > Terrestrial > Soil > Wetlands > Peat | place...
AAGCTCACCGGGTCGCCGCACTTGTTGCAGAAGTCGGGCGTGTTCTTGTTGTAGGTGCCGCACTTCTGGCAGAGCACATCGCCGGGATGGAAGGGATCGGTAATGACCATCGCCCCGCAATGCACGCAGGCTGTGCGCAGGTGATGCAGCCCCTTCAAGTGTCCGCACTTGCACTCCCAGTTGCCGATGGAAAAATCCACAAAGTCCAACTGCGAGATTCCGCGGAAGTCGGTAATCGGAAATACCGAGACAAAGACCGACTGCAAGCCCGCGTCGGCGCGCTCATTGGGCAGCTTGTCCATCTGCAAGAATCGCTCATACGAGCTTCTCTGCACTTCAATCAGGTTGGGAATCTGGGTTGCTGTGGGAATCTTTGAAAAATCGAGCCGGCTGCGTATCGCGCGCTTCTCGTTGGGCATGTTCACTCCTGACCCTGGTCGCTCCGGCGCTCAGGCCAACCAAAACCTGGCTGTGGGCCGGGCCGTCGCCCGAGTCTTGTCGGCGCCGGCAAATTACGGTAATAAGTCAATAAAACCCGGACTGGTACTTGCAACCTCCAGCCCCACAATCCTCAAAAACGCCGGAAATCTCCCTCGACCATCCAACCTCCGGTGAGAATCCGGTTAAAAAACGCCTTCATACACATCCTGCCCATTGCCGATGATCCGGCAAATGCGCTATAGCATAACCAGGGATCAGCTATCCCCAAGCCAAATCCGCGCAACCGAGCAATTATGCGCAGCGGGTGAAGCTGTTTACGATTCTGGTACGCGACAGAAAGATTGACCCCAAAAAACCGCGTCGCCACTGCCGAGAGACACGAATGGCTCGCAAGGACACGATGCCCCGCGAGCGCGGCTCATTGCCTGTGCTCCCATTCGAATTCGCCTGCCTGCTCTCGCCGATCCCAAAGCTCGCTTCCGCCACTCGTCAGCCAGCTAGATTCATCGTCAATAATTGCCCAGCCTGCCGCCTGAGTAATCCATTGACTCCAAGGCACTTAACTACATTGCGAAGCTCGCATCCCGTGGGCTTGGCTCTACCCTGGGCGAGCGGACGCTTGCGTGCCCACACCCTATCTCATACACACGCCAACCAAACCTGTCTCAATCCCTCAAAAAATCGGAGTGAGCCGAAAAGACGCAATCATTATCTTACCGCGTCCCGGCATGACTTGCAAGCTACCCGACAACTCTGCCGGGTAGCCTGATCGTGCGAATGTGACTGAGGCTACTTGATTTCGATGGTCGCGATGCCTTCAAACTTCTTCTTGATGGCCTCGGCCTCTTCCTTGGTCGCGCTCTCCTTCAATGGCTTAGGCGCGCCGTCAACCAAGTCCTTGGCTTCCTTCAGGCCCAGCGAGGTAATCTCGCGCACAGCCTTGATGGTGTTGATCTTGTTTGCGCCGAAGTCCTTCAGAATCACCTGGAACTCGGTCTTCTCCTCAGCCGCCGGAGCCGCCGCGCCGCCGCCGGCCGCCACTGCTACCGGAGCCGCCGCCGCCGCCGAAACGCCAAGGCGCTCTTCCAGCTTCTTCACCAGAGCCGCCGCTTCCAGCAGGCTCAATGCTACGATTTGCTCTTCCAACTGCGCTAAATCCGCCATTTTTCTCTCCATTCACAACCGTTTTGATTTTTTATTCCCGGCCGTTGACCCAGACTGAAAGTTTCCGATGCGCCAGACCCGCGCACTCTCCGCCCATCTCCCGGCCAAAACCTTAAAACAGTTCTCAGTGGTCAGTTATCAGTAGTCAGTACCGAAAATCCCGGTTTAGGCGTACTGAGAACTGATAACTGATTACTGACAACTGCGCGGCTCTTACGCCGCCGCTGCAAACTTTTCCTTCTCCACGCCCTGGCCGACCACCACCGCCAGATCGCGACCCGTGGCATTCAGCACCGTCACCAGGCGCTGCGCCGGAGCATTAATAAGGAAGAGCAGCTTCGAGAAGAGTTCTTCCTTGCCCGGCATCGTCGCCAGCGCCTTCACTTCGGCCACGGTCAGCAACTTGCCGTCCACAATGCCCAGCTTGAACTGGAACTCCGCCGCGTTATCGCCTGCCCACTTGGCAAAGACCTTCGCCAGCGCCACCGGATCGCCCGCAGTGAAGGCCACCGAGTTCACGCCCTTCAGTCCCTTCAGCGCATCCTCGACTTTGGTGCCCTTGCCGGAGACCGCCGCCAGCTTGTTCTTCACCACGCGATATTTGCCGCCCGCCTCGCGAATCACCTTGCGCAGCTCATAGTCCTTGGCCACGGTCAGCTTGGCAAATGTGCCGATGATCGCCGTCGTCGAGCCTTCCAGCTCGCTCGCCAGCAGCTTGACCTTCTCTGTCTTCTTCGCTCTTGAAATCGCCATTGTCTTCGCTCCGCTCCGACAGTTCTCAGTTGTCAGTTGTCAGTTGTCAGTTCTCAGAACCGAAGAACCTATCTGCCGCTGAATCCTGTCAGTAATTCCAAACTGTTCTGCCCGCACCGGGCTCGCTTTACTCTTCCGGCTCCTCAATCGCAATACAATATGCTGGCAACCGGACGCTGACAACTGACAACTGAGAACTAACAACTGAGAACTGCTTTTAGTGCTTTCCCGCCGCATCGGCAACCGCCGAATCCAGCGGCACTCCGGGACCCATCGTCGAACTCAGTGTGATGCTCTTGATGTATTTGCCCTTGGCCGCCGAGGGCTTGGAGCGCACCACCGCGCCGATCACCGTCGTCGCATTGTCGATCAGCTTTTGCGGATCAAAGCTCAGCTTGCCCACCGGCACATGAACCAGGCTGGTCTTGTCGGCGCGATACTCCACCTTGCCGGCCTTGATCTCTTTCACCGCCGCGGCCACATCCATCGTCACGGTTCCGGTCTTGGGATTCGGCATCAGACCCTTCGGTCCCAGAACCTTGCCCAGCCGGCCCACCACCTTCATCATGTCGGGCGTCGCGATCAGCGCGTCGAAGTCCGTCCAGTTCTCCTTCTGGATCTTCTCCACCATCTCCTCGCCGCCGACAAAATCAGCGCCCGCCGCCGTCGCTTCCTTCTGGCGGTCGCCAGTGCAGATCACGGCCACGGACTTGGTCTTGCCCAACCCATGCGGCAACACCACCGTTCCGCGCACCATCTGGTCGGCGTGACGCGTATCCACTCCGAGCCGCATCGTCAGATCGACGGTCTCGTCGAACTTGGCGTACTTCACCTGCTTCAGCAGGCCAACGGCCTCAGTCAGCGCGTACGCGGGTTTAGACACAGCCGCGCGCGCCTTCGTTATATTTTTGCTGGATTTTCCCATTCATCCCTCGTCTCCCACCGTCGCTGCCAGCCCCGCTTTGCGAGGAGCTCCTTGCCGGAGGGGCAACGTTTGATGTTGCCGCGCCAAGGGCAGATAGAGCCCAGAAACCGTGGTGCTATTGACGGCCCAGGGATTCCCCCTGGACACATATTGAAATCATATCCAAACGGCAAAGGAATTGCAAACTGCGGAATGTTGATTAGCGCGAACACCAGCAGGACACGATAGGTATTGTCCTGATTCTTATTTTATGTTTTCCCTTTTCATTCGCCTTCCAGGGTAGTATGATTTCGTCCATGAAGAACGAAACGCTTTTCGGCGAGGACGACGGGCTGCTCATACCTGAAGTTGGTCCGTGGACAGAAGACAAGTTTGACCTGATTCGCCTTTACTGTCAGATATTTTCTACGGCGATGAAGAACAAATGGAAGAGGGTCTATATTGACCTTTATGCTGGAAGTGGTCTATGCCGAATTAAGGGCCGCACCCAAGTTCTTCTTGGGTCACTGCTCATTGCTTTGTCCGTCGATGCAGCTTTTGATCGTTACATTTTTTGCGAAAGTAACTCAAAGCGATTTTCTGCATTGAAGGCACGGGTGGAAAAGAATTTCTCGAAGCATGACGTTCGTTGGATTCCAGGAAGATTTGATGAACACATCAACGAGATTTGTTCAGCGATTCCGAGCAGATCGCTGGCACTATGTTTTGTTGATCCGTTCGATTGCGATTTCGATATTGACAATCTTAAAAAAATATCGAAATGCGCCCACGGTGTAGACTTTCTCTGCTTATTAGCCCTGCAAATGGATGCAAAGCGCAACATACAGCATTATCTGAAACCCGATAGCAAGATCGATAAGATGATTGGGAATACAACCTGGCGAATTCGGTGGAATAACAAATCGAACATTCATGAAGATTTTGCCAAATTTCTTGCTTCGGAATTTGCCGACAGTATGTCTGAGGCAGGTTACTTGAAAACTTCGCTTGATCAAATGAGAGCTGTCAAGACACCTGATAAGAATGTTCCCTTGTATTATCTAGCAATGTTTTCTAAGAATCAGATGGCTTTCAAGTTATGGGAGCAAGTGCTTAAGTACTCGACACCACAACGCGGTCTGTTCGAATAGGAGGTAAATATGTCACTCGGCACAACGATCGAATGGACCGACGCAACCTGGAATCCGGTGCGTGGCTGCTCAAAGATCAGCCCCGGTTGCAAAAACTGTTATGCGGAACGATTCGCGGAGCGTTTTCGCGGCGTCCCAGGGCACCCCTTTGAACAAGGATTCGACGTACGCTTGGTTCCAGAGAAGCTTCCAGAACCTCTCCGCTGGAAGACCCCCAGGAAGATATTCGTCAATTCGATGAGTGATCTTTTTCACGAGTCGATTCCCGACAGCTATATTCTGCAAATTGCCGAAGTGATGCGGAAGGCAAACTGGCATATCTTTCAGATACTGACCAAGCGCCATGATCGCATGGCCAAGCTCCTCAGCGGGCCAATGAAGGCTTTTGCTGCCGAGCCGCACATCTGGTGGGGCGTCAGCGTTGAGAACCGAAAACACGGGCTCCCGCGGTTGCGCAAACTACAGAAGACACACATTGCCGTGCGCTTCTTGTCGATTGAGCCGCTGCTTGAGAACCTCGGAGAGATTGATCTGCACGGAATCTCCTGGGTAATTGTTGGCGGGGAAAGTGGTCCAGGAGCGCGCCCCTTGCAGCCGGATTGGGTTCGGTCTATCCAAAACCAATGCAGCCGAGATGGCGTCCCATTCTTCTTCAAGCAATGGGGCGGCACGCGTAAAAAAGTATCTGGGCGAAACCTCGATGGAAGAACCTTCAGCGAATTTCCCACGCTCGATCTCGATAATCCACTGAATTATCCCGGCAGAGAAATTCCACTTAATCCTCAACCTGCTTTCGTTCCAATCGCTGCCCTCACGCCGCGCGGGGCGCAAGCTTGATTCCCAGCGCCTTCATTACGCCGAGAAAGGTTGACAGCCTGGGATCGCCGGTGGGCGAGAGAGCCTTATAGAGCGCCTCGCGGGTAACGCCCGCCTTGCCCGCAAGCTGCGTCATTCCCATTGCGCGCGCTACATCGCCCAGCGCCGCCGCGATCAAGGCCGGATCGCCGTCCTCGAAGGCCGCTTCGAGATACTCCGCGATAGACTCCGAGCTGTCGAGATACTCGGTCACATCCCACAGTGTTGTTTTAATGCTCATGCGCCCACTCCTTTGCCAGCTTCTTTGCCTTCGCAATGTCGGCTGATTGCGTCTTCTTGCTGCCTCCGGCAAGCAGGAGAACCAGCAAGCTGCCTCGTCGATGAAGGTAGACTCGGTAACCCGGCCCATAGTCGATTCGCAATTCACTGACGCCATCGCCAACCGGCTTGACATCTCCAAAGTTGCCCAGCGACAGACGCCGGATACGGACCAGGATGCGATACCGCGCCTTGTCGTCGCGCAGTTGACGAATCCAATTGGAAAAGACGTCGCTCTGGCGAATCTCGATCACTTGTTAACTATAGTTCACATTGTCTCTTGATTCAAGAGGCCGCTTTCCATTGCCGAAACAGCCTACTCCCGGAATCGTGCCGCTTTTGGAACTCGAGCCTCCGCTCTTCTAAATCCTCCCCGCTGCGGCGACATTTCTTTGCATTAGAGTAGGAAGCGTTCGCTCTGCTCCGATACGCCTTGCGGAACGGGTAAGGATGGCTCGCAATGAAAAAATTCTTTTCCTCTCGTCCTCTTTTTTGGGAATTATTCAGACGTTTCGCAATCGTTTGCATCAGTTGCTGCGTGCTGGTGCCCGCGCTGGTTGAATGCGCGCCGAGCAGGACTAATCCGGCAGAACACAATCTGCTGCAGGCCGCGACCGGGGCTAATGTATATCACATGAAGTTGGTGCGCATCATTGATCAACGCGGCTTTGGCCAGCCGATGACGGCGATGACCATGCTCATCCCCAACGACTGGCAGTTCCAGAGCAATGTGCAGTACGGCGACGGGGTGGGCTGCCATCCCAATCTGGTGCGGCTGACCTTCCGCGCGACGAGTCCAGATGGGCGGCTGGCAATCGAGTTGTTTCCCGGCAGCGCTTGGCAGTGGTCCGACGATTCCTACGCAGTGAATATGATGCGCAACCTCAACCAGCAAACGGCGCAGTACAACGTGCATGGCTGCGACCTGATGCCGCCGTTGTCGGCTGATTCATATCTTCGTCAGGTTGTTCTTCCATCAGCGCGACGCGGAGCGCGGGTGACCGGCTCGGAAGTGATGCCCGACGCCGCATACCAGTTGCAGCAGGAGGTGAGCCAGTCGCGGCAGATCGCGGCGCGCTATGGAGTGTATTGGAACTTTCGCGCCGATGTGGGCCGCGTGCGCGCGAGCTATATGATGTACGGCCAGCCGGTGGAAGAGTGGTTCACTGCGATGACTTCTTCGACCGCCGTGCCCGGCCCCAACGGACGCATGGGGCAGACGCTATACTACAACAACGCCGCCGACCATGTCTTCGGTATGCGCGCTCCGCAAGGGCAGTTGGATGCGGAAGAGAAGTTTTTCAACATGATTTTGAGCACGGTGCGCATGGACCCGCAGTGGGAGGGCAACGTCCGCCAGGTGCTGGCCAATATGGCGGCCAAAGATGCGCAAAGCGAGGCCGAGCGCAGCGCCATTATCGCGATGGCAGGTCAGGCCGAAGCTAACAGTATCCACAGCAGCTACGAGTACGCCACCAAAAGCCGCGAACACTCAATGGAAGGCTGGAGCCAATATATGCGCGGCGTGCAGAGCTTCCGCAATCCCAACTCCGGCGACACAGTCGAGCTGAGCAATATGTACGGCAACGCATGGGCGGGTCCGAACGACAAGTACATCCTCTCCGACTCGCCCAACTACAATCCGAATTCGTCGCAGCAAGGGAATTGGACGCGGCTGGAGGCGGTGACGCGATAGTGGTGTGACTCGCCTACCAAAAACAATGGCCACCTCGATTGCGCGAAGCGGCCTTTGTTTCCAGTGACTAATTCTGCCGAGGTTAGCGGGCGGCGACCAGCGGCTTGGTGACCAGGCTGCCGCTCTTGTAGCCCTTGGCCATATCGGCAAGCGAGATGGCCTTGTAATCGCCCGCGTGTCCGGCTTGACCAAACTGCGTCATGCGCAGCGCCACCACCTTCTGCATTGCCGCGCGCGCGGGCGTGAGGTAGTCGCGGGGATCGAACTTTTCCGGACTCTCCGCAAAAACCTTGCGAATTGCGCCTGTGATGGCCAAGCGGTTGTCCGTGTCCACGTTGATCTTGCGCACGCCGTTCTTGATGCCGAGCTGAATCTCCTCGACCGGCACGCCCCAGGTCTCCTTCAGCTTGCCGCCGTACTGATTGATGACGTCCTGCAAGTCCTTGGGCACCGAAGAGCTGCCGTGCATCACCAGATGCGTGTTGGGCAGGCGCTTGTGAATCGCAATCAGCAGGTCCATCTTCAGCACCGAGCCATCGGGCTTCTTCGTAAACTTGTACGCGCCGTGGCTGGTGCCGATGGCGATTGCCAGCGAGTCCACGCCGGTACGCTCGGCAAACTCGACCGCCTGGTCGGGATCAGTGACGTGATCGAGACCCGAGCCGCCCGCGCCGTGGCCGTCTTCGATGCCGCCCAGCACGCCGATTTCTCCCTCGACCGAGACGCCGCGCTCATGCGCATAATCGACGACCTTGCTGGTCACCGCGACATTCTCTTCAAAGGTCGTCGGCGTCTTGCCGTCTTCCTTGAGCGAGCCGTCCATCATGACGCTGGTGAAACCGAGCTTGATGGCGCTCTCGCAGGTCTCGAAGCTGTTGCCGTGATCGAGGTGCATGGCCAGCGGAATATCGGGATTCAACTCGGCGGCGGCCAGCATCAGGTGGTAGAGATAGTTGTCCTCGGCATACTTGCGCGCGCCGCGGCTGGCCTGGATGATCACAGGCGATTTGGTTTCCTTCGCGGCCCACATGATCGCCTGAATCTGTTCCATATCGTTGACGTTGAATGCGCCGACGCCGTAACCGCCCTTGGCGGCCTCGTCGAGCAGTTGCCGATTGGTAACTAATGGCATGGAAGTCTCTCCTGTAGCCGGCAAATCCGGCGGTGTTTGGGCGGTGTTTGTCTTGGCCGCATCGGTGCTCATGCAATGCGGAGCAGCGTCTCAGAGCGGCAAATCTGCGCGGCAAAACTGCGATCATCCTTATGGTAGCAGAGACGCGCAAGGAAAATCTGCGCCCGAGAATACAGGCCGACAATGCACCTCTCGCGGCCCAATTCAGGAGGCCGTCCCGATGTGGGGCAATCACAAAGTCACAGTATTTTCCGAAAACCTGCTACTCGCTACCCTCGGTATGGCGACAGGATTGCGGCATGGAGTCGATGTAACGCCATCCGCCAAAACGGACCTGCCCATTTGAAACGTAAGCGGTAAATGTCAAGATTCCCTTGAAGTGAAAACTTTCTCTCTGAGCTTTTGAACATCCGCGCACCTCATATCCGCCTTTTACAGGAGTTATGGAGACAAGGTGGAAGCTCCGCATAAAAGGACGCGATCCATCGTAGATTTGTTCATTCATCACGTCGGCAAAATCCTGTTTCGAAAGAACAGGCGCTTTGCCAGAGAGATCATCATAGTCAGCAACTATAGCGAAGCCTGGAAACTTGATCTCGAAAAGATCGGTCCAGTCGCGCTTGATTTGATCACGCACGTAACGATCAACACCGTCCCTGAGGAGCGGGCGATCAGCAGGCACGACCTGCTTGTATATGTCGCCTTTCGCTGCGAGGAGCAGCGGCAAGAGAATGAGCGGAAGTATATTTCGGGATTGCATCCATAAAAGATAGCAGAAAGTGGCATCGGTTTTCGTTAGATGTTTGGAAAAACACTTCTGCCTTGGTTTAATGACCAATTCATCCATTCCATCACAAAAGTACCTTGACAGGGAAACAACATCCTCCTAACCTTCAGTAATGGACCTTCAACTTCCCGACCGGCAAGCAACCGGACTCGTCAGCCTCTCTTTGCGCACCGGCCGCAGCGCCTCTGAATTGGCTGCGGAGGCCGTGGATCGTATGCTCGCCCAGGAGAATTGGTTCGATGCGCAGGTGCAGTTGGGAATCGATCAGATTGCCCGCGGCGAATTCCTTGAAGAGGAAGAGATGGACGCTCGCGTGACGCGGATGATGCGGGCTTGAGAAGACTGCGCTGGTCAATGGCAGCGGCGAATGATCTGGAAGGCATCAGCAACTATCTCTATCTTCACCACCCCTCCTTTGCCGCCTCCACCATTCAACGGCTCCATGACGCGGCCAAGTCGCTCAAGGACTTTCCTTATGCGGGACGCACTGGCACAAAGAGCGGCACACGCGAGTTGGTACTCGCGCCGCTGCCTTATTTGATGATCTATGCCGTGGACGAGCAATCGGTTCATATTCTGCGCTTTCTCCACGCCGCTCAGGATCGCACCTAAGCCTTCTTCAAGGCCCGATGGCCAATATCATTGCGGTAGTACATCCCATCAAAATGAATCAGCGTCATCGCCTCGTATGCGCGGGCCAAGGCCTCTTCCAGCGAGGGCGCGGCGGCGGTAACACCCAGCACGCGGCCTCCGGCAGTGACCACCTGACCATCCACGAGCGAAGAACCGGCATGGAATACCTCGACCCCCGGAAGCCGTGCGGCATCGCCGAGGCCAGTGATAGGAAGGCCGGTCTTGTAGCTGCCCGGATAGCCCGATGAACTGGCAACCACGCAGGCCGAAGCGCCGGGTGACCAGCGCAGATTTGTCTCCGCAAGCTTGCCGTCTACGCAGGCCTCCAGCAGATCGACCAGATCGCTTTCGAGTCGCAGCAGAATCGCCTGCGTTTCGGGATCGCCGAAGCGGGCATTGAACTCCAGCACCTGCGGGCCACGCGCCGTCATCATCAGCCCGACATACAACACGCCCACGAAGGGCGTATCCTCTTCGGCCATGCCGCGCACCGTAGGCTCGGCGATGTGGCGCAGAACCCACTCGGTCATCGCGGCGTCGAGCATCTGATCGGTGGAGTAGACGCCCATGCCGCCGGTGTTCGGTCCTGTGTCGCCCTCGCCGATGCGCTTGTGATCCTGCGCGGGCGCGAGCGGCAGAACATTCTTGCCGTCGCTAAGGCAGAGGAAGCTGATCTCCTCGCCTTGCAAAAACTCTTCGAGGATGACGTGCGGCTCCTTCACGCCTAGCAGCTTGCCGCTGAAAATATCCTCGGCGGCTTCAATGGCGGTGTGCCGCGACGGACAAAGAATGACGCCCTTGCCGGCGTGCAGTCCGTCGGCCTTGACCACGATGGGCGGATGAAAGAAGTCAATGTCTTTTTCCACCTCGGCAATGGTTGTGCAGACGGCGTAGTTGGCGGTGGGAATATTGTGCCGCTGCATGAATCGCTTGGCGAAGCTCTTGCTCGACTCCAGCATCGCCGCAGCGCGCGTAGGCCCAAAGACGCGCAGACCGCGCTGCTGAAGCGCATCCACAACGCCCAACGAGAGCGGCAGCTCCGGCCCTACAATTGTCAGCGCGGGCTTCTCGGCCTCAACCAGGCTCACCATCGCGGCCACGTCCTTCAGGTCCACGGGAACGCAGCGGGCAATCTCCGCGATGCCGCCGTTGCCGGGGGCGCAGACCACCTCCGTGACGCGTTCACTGCGCTTGACCGCCCAGGCCAGCGCGTGCTCGCGGCCACCCGAACCTAGTATCAATATCTTCATATCGTCCCTGCTCTTCCTGATCGACCCAAACCTTAATCTGAGCAAAGCAGGGCTGGGAAGTCAAACGGGAAGATTCAATAGGGGGCATTGACGTATAATCCTGCCATGCTGAAACGCATTTACATCGACAACTTCCGCTGTTTCGTCAACTTCGAGTTCAAGCCGGAGCGGAAGCAATTGTTGCTTGGGGCGAATGGGAGCGGGAAGTCTTCGTTGCTTGAGGCGGTGCGGCTGCTCAAGGAGTTTATTAAAGGGCGCGATATTCCATTTACCCAGTCTTCACGCACCCGCTGGCAAGACCGGCCTTTGCAGGTTTTCGAGATTGAAGCTCTCCTCGATGGTGGAAAGCTCCCGTATGGATATAGAGTAGAGATTCGTTATTCGTCTAAATCGAATGCTCCTTCTGTCAGTCTAGAAAGATTAACACTAGGAGGAACGCCGCTATTTGAGCTGTTAGACGGCGAAATGAGGTCTTATGTGAATGGGGAAGTCCAAACTAGTTTTCTTAGGGGCGAAGCCACGGAATCGTCACTACATTTGGCGTCATTTGGCAATTCTTTTGTTCGACTTTTCGTTGAATGGATGAATACTCTTCATTGCTTCAAGATTGATGCGTATGAAGGCAAGATGGACGAAGTTGCAGATGCCGAAGATCATTATCCCGACTTTGAGCTAGAAAATCTTGCTGGATGGTATCGCCACCTTCTTGAAGTGGACATGGATGGAAATGATAGCTTTAGAGCGTCGCTGAGGGACGTTCTAACAGGCTTTCAGAATTTGCGTTTTTCTGCTGAGGATGATGGAGTTAAGAAGCTACGTGCGGATTTTAATTCTCCGGCGAAAGGAAAGATAACCGTTTCCATTCGAGAACTTTCAGATGGTCAACGCTGTCTGATTGCCTTCTATATGATTCTACATTTTCTTATCGCCAAAGGCCACACAGTTTTTCTCGACGAGCCGGATAACTTTGTCTCCTTGCGAGAGATTCAGCCGTGGCTACTGGCCGCCGAGCAGGAAGTTGAGGACAGCAAGGGCCAACTTATTTTGGTATCTCACCACCCAGAGATTTTGAATCAATGGGCACAGGAGTACGGACTGAGTTTCTTCCGGGAAGAAAACGGCCATGTGCGGACCGGGAAGTTCAAGACTGATCCGGACGGGCTTCTGCAACCTTCAGAGTTGATCGCGCGGGGATGGGAGAATGAGTAGCCCATCGTTGGTATTCGTTCTGGCGGAAGATCAGTGCCAAAAGCAATTCATTTATCGGTTTCTTGTGAAGGCCGGCGTAGGACCGCGTCAGATGACGATTGAAGTATCTCCGTCAGGTCGGGGAAGCGCGGAACAATGGGTGCGCAAAAACTTTGCTCGACAAGTTGCAAAATGCAGAACAAGGAATGCACGAACATCAACAGGAATGTTTGTCATGATGGATGCGGACAAGCTTACCGTACAAAAGCATTTTTCTGAACTGGATGTAGCGCTAATTGAGGCAAGAATACCAAAAATTGACCCGACAACAGACGCGATTGCGAGGCTAATCCCCAGATGGAGCATTGAAACATGGATTCTATTTCTTGATCAAAATGGGGCAGATAACCCCTTGGTGAGCGAAGATAGACCATGCAAGAATTCAAAAACACCTGAACAATGGTCTGAGTTGATTCCGAATGCTTCGGATACTCTTTACAAATGGACAAAGACAGTAACGGCGCGCCCGAAGAATCTGCTTGATTCGCTTCAATGTGCCCTACAGGAAATTCCCCGAGCCCTGCCACGGAGCAGTAACCCTTAACCCCTGTTCTCTGCTCCCTCTCATCTGCTACACTCGCTGCAACCTGACAAATGCTCTTCAAAGCTCACAGCGCGGCTGTCTACGGGATCGACGCCAACCTCATTGATGTCGAGGTGGACTACAGCGGCGTGGTTGCCGAGAAGGATGTCTTTCATACCGTGGGCCTGCCCGACGCGGCGGTGCGCGAGAGCCGCGACCGTGTGCGCGCGGCCATCAAGAACTCCGGCTATCTGATTCCGCCCACGCATATCACTATTAATCTTGCGCCGGCCGACATTAAAAAAGAAGGCTCCGGCTTCGATCTGCCCATCGCCGTCGGTATCCTTGGCGCGTATGGCGCGCTGCACACCAACGACCTGAGCCGCTTTCTGCTGGTCGGCGAGCTGGGCCTTGACGGCAGCGTCCGCGCTATTCCGGGGATGTTGCCGGTAGCGATCATGGCCCGCGAAAAGGGCATCGCCAATCTGATTCTGCCCGCTGCCAACGCCGCCGAAGCCGCAGTCGTCGAGGGCGTCAACGTCTATCCCGCCAGCTCGCTGCTCGACGTGCTGGAGTTGCTCAACACCATCGTTGTCGGCCAGATTCAGCGCGAACCTTATCGCGTTTCCACTGAATCATTGCTCGGCGAGCTTCAGCATTTCAGCGTTGACTTCAAAGATGTGCGCGGCCAGCAGACAGCCAAGCGCGCATTGGAAGTCGCCGCCGCCGGCAGCCATAACATTTTGATGATTGGCCCGCCCGGCTCCGGCAAAACGATGCTGGCCAAGCGGCTGCCTTCGATTCTCGCGCCGCTGACCTTCGAGGAGGCGCTTGAAACCACCAAGATTCACTCGGTCGCCGGTGTGCTTGACGCCGCAGCAGGCCTGGTCACGCAGCGCCCTTTCCGTTCGCCGCATCACACCATCAGCGATGCAGGACTGATTGGCGGCGGCATCATTCCCCGCCCCGGTGAGGTTTCGCTGGCGCACAACGGGCTGCTCTTTCTCGACGAATTACCCGAGTTTCCCCGCAATGTTCTCGAAGTCCTGCGCCAGCCTCTCGAAGACCACACGGTGACCATCGCGCGGGCATCGATGGCTCTCACCTTTCCCGCGCGCTTCATGCTGGCGGCGGCGATGAACCCATGCCCATGCGGCTTCTTCAATGACAAGTCGCGCGAATGCCAGTGCACACCGCCGGTGATTCAGCGCTACATCGCTAAAATCTCCGGCCCGCTGCTCGATCGCATCGACATACACATTGAAGTTCCCGCAGTTCAATATAAAGAACTGCGCGGCTCGGCTGCGATTGAAGGCTCGGCTGAGATTCGTGCTCGCGTACTCGCTGCCCGCGAACGCCAGCGCGATCGCTTCCGTAAATTCGGCGAGAAGATTTACTCCAACGCGCAGATGACCACACGTCAGATTCGCGCTTACTGCGAACTGGGCGCCGATGCCGAAAAGCTGCTGGAGCGCGCCATGCAGCAGCAGGGCCTGACCGCCCGCGCCCACGACCGCATCCTCAAAGTGGCGCGCACGATTGCCGATCTCGAAGGAGCGGATAGCTTGACCGTCGCCCATCTGGCCGAGGCCATCCAGTATCGCACTCTGGACCGAAGCTACTGGGCGTAATGCGGATCTCCACGTCGCGCAGGTAATCGTCTCGTGAATCTTTGTGCCGCATTGCCGATCTCGTGATGCCTACTGTGTATGGTTCCCCAAAATAAATTTCAAAAATTCTGATTACAAGACGGCGCAGAAGGGTATATTATCCTTTCGCCCTGAAAATCGTATGCAGAGTTGTTTCATCGCGATCAGCGGCGCGCCCGAGCGCCTTGTAAGGAGATTGAGGATGAGGAAGACGATGCAGTTGTTATCCGGCTTTCCCGCTGCCGGCGGCGAAGGGACTGCAACCAAGTTGCGAGTCTTTTCTGTGCTGCTTGCCTTTTGCTTTTTTTACGGGGGTTCAGTCTCGCTTGCGGCGGCGCAGACTTCTCAGGAGCCGGGCAAGCCGCTGTGGCAGACAAAGTTGAGCGTAACGGAGACGGATTTTATCGAGTTCACCTCGAAGAATCGCGTTTTAGTCGGCACCGTGAATACCGCCGACATGGCAGGTGGGCTGCAACCGCATGAAATCATGCTGTTGAACTCGGTGACCGGAGAAAAGCTCTGGGCCGTGCCCCGCGGTTCTTTTGGTTCACCTCAAACATTGCTGGCCGTGGATCCGGTGATCCTCATCGAAGGAAGCAAACAAATCGTTGCGCTGAATCCAGAGAATGGCACTGTGCTTTGGAGCCGTGAGCGGGCCGGGGAAAGATATCTTCTGCTTCCCGCCCAGAATCTTATGGTCTTTTTGGCCCGCAAAGCCGCTCCGATGACAATCTCAGCCGTGAATGTGAAGACGGGCAGCGAAGCCTGGAAGATACCTATCGAGAACTACCCTGTAGATAAAGGCACAAGGCTCGACCTTTCCATCATGGGCGATACCGTGCTTCTCAGTGGGCCTGAGACAGCAGCATTTTCCGCGACCGACGGCAAGCTGATGTGGCGAATGCCCTTCCCAGGAACTTTCGGACTTAAAGCCGCAGCCATCCCTCTGGGAGATGATCTTTACTTCTCAGACAGCTCAGCAATCGTCAGGTTCGATCCAGCCTCAGGAAAACAAATCTGGCGCGCGGCAGTAAGTGACGGCGCTTTTCAAGCCCTGACAGCAGACGAATACTGCGTCTTCATCCTGTTGAAGGGGAGCGGAAAAGACCTGCCGGATTCCATCGAGGCTCTGGACCGCAACACCGGCAAGCAGTTCTGGAGCTTCGTTCTTCCCGATCGTGCAGCAAGCCCGATCAGCATCGATGCAAATGTTCTTTATCTGACAACACCGGCCAATGTGATTGCATTGAGCGCACTCGATGGATCGGTGACGTACAAGACAACCATACCCCCGGAGTTACAATCGCGCCGTCAGTTGCCTGACATTGTTCGCATCGCGAGCGACCGAATCATCGTGGCCAGGGAGGATGGCGTGCTCGCCGTGGGAAAATTCGACGGAAAACTGCTCTTCGCGGATCAGGTCGTGGGTGGAAAGGGATTTACGTTTGACTATTCCACCGCCATGTTTCGGCGCGCCTCCGCGACTTCTCACCGCGCCCAACTCAACAGTGACTCCGCCAGCCCGGAGGACAACTATCGCGTGGCTATGGCGCAACAGCATATGGCTTACGATGCGATCCGCGCCTTCAATCAAAGGAGCATGAACCAGACAAATCTGATCCTATACGGCACCTCCCAGCCGACCTTCCAACAGCAACAGCAAGCTGGAACTGCAGTTGCTGTGACAGGCGCGGCTATTGGAGTTGGCATGGCCGCGGTGAGCGCGCTCAACGTTGTGGTATTGACAAGGATTGCGGATACCTTTCGGGAACGGGTGCAGCATACTTATCAAACGCACGCAAGTTCACTGCGGGATAAGTTCTACATCCGACCGAGTTACGATCAACGCGCAGGATGGTCGCTTTTTGTGGTGAATCTTGAAACCGGAGATTATGCGAGCGTTCCTCTTACGCCGGACTCCGAGGAAGCTCCGAATCAGTATGCAGCGCATCTGCCGGCCTTCTCCACCGATGGAACTTGTATCGTATCCAAGGGCATCGGGCCTGACGCTGAGTTAATCAAAATGCACAAGGGACTTATGCTGAACGGCCTTCCGAAGGTTGGAGCCTATCCGTCGGTTCTGGGCTTCGACCCAGCTTTGCTTTCCTTTACAAAGGGATCGAATATCCCCGCAGCGAATTCGGTTAGCCCGGAAAAAAGCAAGCTGAATGAACAACTCCTTGAGGCCGCTTCCCGGAACGATCTCGATGCGGCGAGGCAGTCTCTGGATGCCGGTGCGGATGTCAATGCCGTGGACGCGTACGGGTACACCGTACTGATGATTGCCGCCGAAGCCTCTGTGGGTACTCAAAAAAATGGACTCAGTTTCAAGACACAAAAAGCAGAGGTAATCGATCTTTTGCTTGAAAGAGGAGCGAACGCGGAACTCAGAGATCCGAGCGGCTTAACGGCCCTTGAGCATGCAATTCCATTGATGATTCCCCCGGGGGCGTGGAATCTACGTGCTATCAAAGACATTGAAAAGGCTCAAAAAAAGGCGAAGTGAGCGAAGATCGCCGATACTGGAAGTGAACGGGCAGGAGTCCGCCTCTGCGCGGCGCAAAGCAGTGTTTTAGCCGGTCTTGGGAGTTCTGAAACTTCAACGCGGAATGAAGCAATTTCGCACCCGCTTGCAGGAAAACCTCAACCAGAACACCCGATGAGCAGGAAATGCCGGCCTTCTCACGCGGGCACTAAAGCTCCTGATGAATATTTACAAGCATTCGCCACAGACTCTTAACGACCGATGCGTAGCGTGATTCCCGCGCTAATGCGAAGATTATTTTGCCAGTTGTTCGAGTTGTTAGGAAAAGCCGTACGCAGAAAATCAAGCTGCAACAGGCGCAGCGAAAGCCGCTTGTTAAGCTGATGGTCAACTCCTCCACCAAAATCGAGGGCATAGGAGTTGGCCGTTTGCGACACAACGCCAACGCCCTGCGGGAAGTTGGAATTGGAGCCGTGAGCAACGCCAGCCAGGGCCTGCGCGAAGACCTGTGTTTTTCTGACGGCTGGAAGTGTAAAGCGCGGACCGGCGGTGAATGTCGTTAGGGTCAGTCCATAGCCCGCGCCGTTGGCGTTGCTGGTGCTCTCCACGCCGGCGTCGGCGGCCAGACTCAAATGAAGCATTCTGGCCAGAGGGCCGAGCTTCCAATTGGCGTCGGCTGCAACGCCCTCCAGAGCAAAGCATCCGCAACTTCCGGTAGTGCCAACGATGACATTGGATATCTCTTCGCTGTAGCGAATGCCGGCATCGTGAGGAATGATTTGCGCCTGCGCGGAGCCAATCAGCGCCAGAAATAACAGCGAGAAAATAGCGATAAAAGACTTGGGCATTTCTTCTCCTATTGCACCGTCAAGGTGACATTGGTGGTGTGCGTGGTGGGTCCGCAAACAGCCGAGACCGTGACGGTATAACTCTGGACTGAATGAGTGAAAAAGCCGCCGGCGCCGCAACCGGTCAGTGCGCTTAATCCCGCCAGTATCAGCAGCGCGAATAGCGCCTTGCCCGAGCGCGAGAGCTGCCGTGAAGCTTTACGCGCGCGCTTGCTGAAAGCCATCGGCAACAGCAGCAGCGCCCATGCCGTCGGTGCAACAACTCTTCCGAAGAAGTGGATGCGCTCTTCCATCCGCGCCTGCGCGCCGGCGCTCAGCGTCAGCACGCTACTCGATACGCCTGCGCCCGCGTTAAACGATGCGGGATTGAAAGAAGCCGTCACGCCCGTCGGCAATGTGCTGGTGACAGAGAGCGTGATCGGATAAAGAAAGGTTGAATTCGTGGGCGTCAGCGTAATCGTATAGTTGGCCGACTGCGAGGTAAGTATGCTCTGCGGCGGCGTTGAAGAGCTGACGGTGAAGTCCGGTGAAATCACGTTTTCCGTGACGGAGTTCGATGTGCTGGTGAGAAAGTTCGCGCTTCCGTTGAAGATGGCAGTGATGCTCTGCCCCATTCCCAGCGGCAGTGCGGGCAGCAATAGTTGCGCTTGTCCGCTGACGAGCGTGACGGGCGTGGCGTTAATCAGCGTGGCGCCGTCATAAAAGCTCACGGTGCCAACCGGCGTACCGCTGCTGGAGGTCACGGTAGCCGTAAGCGTCGGCGGTGCGCCCAGAATGAATGTTGCGTTTGTCGTAGCCAGCGTGGTGTTCGCCGGAGCCGCACTCACCAGCTGCACAAAAACGCTGCTGGTCACAGCCGGATTATTTGCGTCGCCCGGATAAGTGGCGACCAGATAATGAATCCCCGCGGCCAACTGAGCTGTGCTGAACGCGACGCTGTTGCTTGAAAACGTCGTCGATCCAATCAGCGCAGGGCTGGAACCGAGGCCGTCATAGAGGCTCACTTGCTTTGTCGCAGTCTTCCCTCCGTTGGCAAAGATTGCAGTCAGCGTTCCCGTGCCTGATCCGAATACAGTGCTGGTCGCGCCGCTCAGCGTCAGCGATTCCGCGCTGTTGGTGGACGCGCCCGCCAGCGTGTTCATCTCGCCGCCGCTCACAACGCGCACCGCCTGATTTTCCGTATCGGCAAAGACCACAGTTCCGCTCTGATAGGCAACTGAACGCGGCGTATCCAGCGCCGCATTGGTCGAGGCGCTGCTATCGCCGGAGTAGCCTTCGCTGCCATTGCCAGCCAGTGTCGTCACTTGCCCGCCGCTGATGGAGCGGATGCGATCATTGTCGCTGTCGGCCACATAGATCGTTCCAGAAGCGCCCACAGCCACGCCGCGCGGACGCGCAAGCTCAGTCGCCGCTGTCGTTCCGTCCCCGTTGAAGCCCTTCGTGCCTGTTCCTGCAAGCGTGCTGATCTTGCCGGTCGAAAATGTCACCATGCGCACGCTCTGGTTATGCGTGTCGCCGATATATATATTGAAGGCCGCATCGACAGCCACGCCGTTGGGCGAATCGAGCCCTGCTGCCGTGGCCAATCCGCCGTCGCCGGAGTAACTCTGGCTGCCGTTGCCGGCCACGGTGTTAATCGTCGTGCCGGTTATCTCGCGAATGCGATGGTTGTTGGTGTCGGCGATATAGATGTTGCCGTTGCTATCAACTGCGACCGCGGTGGGATAACTCAACGCAGCAGTCGTCGCCGCCGCGCCGTCGCCGGAGAAGCTTGCCGCTCCCGTTCCGGCGATAGTTGTAATGTTGCCGCCGCTCACCTTGCGGATGCGATTGTTATGCGTGTCGGCGATATAAACATTGCCGTTGGAGTCCACAGCCACGCCCGCAGGTCGATCAAGCAGTGCGCTCGCCGCGGCTCCGCCATCGCCGCCAAAGCCCTGCGCGCCTGTTCCCGCAACGGTCGTGACAATGCCGTCCAGATTCACCTCTAGAATCACGTTGTCGCCGGTATCGGCAATGAACAGGTCCCCGGTCGCATCAAACGCCACGCCGCCCGGTCGCGAGAGAAGGATATTCGCGGCTTCCACTGTTCCCGGCGCTGGCGTGGCCGCCGAACGCGCGCTGGATTTCCCGAGGCCCAGGCGCGCCACTGCCGCTCGTTGCGCGGCATTCTGGCCTAGCGCAACCTGTGAGCTCAAGCCCATCGCAATCACAGCTACGACAGCAATTGTCGCCCATCCTGCAAGCCAATGGTTCAAACGCCTGCTCTTCATATTTTCCATCCCTATCTCCGCCAAATTCAATTCGATCGCTTCACAATTGCGACAGGTTACTCGATCATTGGCAGGAAAAAGCCTTAAAAAATCCATATCCTGTCGTGGTCGTTGAAGAGAGTTCCAGCACCATCGCTGTTCCCGCTGCAACAGCGCTGGAGGCGCTAACGCTGCACGTTTGCGCCGTTACGCCTGAAGCTGCGGTGGTTGTGCAGTCCATAATGGCGCTGCCCGCGGTCCAGGTATCACCAAAAGTTAAAGGAGTCACCTGATAAAGAGTCCACGTCTCAGGCGCTGGAATGTAGGACCATATGGTCATGCTTGGAGTGCATACGCTCGGCGCAATCACTATGATCAGCGTGTTCAGGCTGGTGCTTTGTCCGACAGCCGGACTGTAATAGAGGGGGTTGCCATTGACAGATGTAAAGTTTCCGGAAACCACGTATGGAATTCCGGAAGGACTGGCTCCCGTCGCGCCCCCGCCCGATGAGGCCGGAAAGTTAATATCCAGAACTGGGTTGGCTGCGGTTCCTCCTACCGTCAATGTTCCCGCTCCCGCAGCGGCGGTATTGGAAACCGAGGCGGTGATCCCCTGCACTACGCCATCCGCACCTGGGTTGCCAGTAGGACCAGTTGCTCCGGCAGGGCCAGTCGCGCCAGTAGCACCAGTGGCTCCGGTAGAACCCGTAGCGCCTGTAGAACCAGCAGGGCCGGCAGGTCCGGTCGCACCGGCTTCGGCAATCATTGCCCAGTCTCCCGTGCTGATTGACGGATCATTGCCCTGATTGCTGTTCACCAGCGAAATATAACTCGATCCGTTGGTCGCGCAAGCCGTCGAGCAGAAAACGACCTGACCCGTTGAATAGTTTGTTCCGCCTGCATAATTTGTCACCGTGCCGATGGTGCCGGTTGGTCCCTGCGGCCCAGTCGCACCAGCGGCTCCGGCAGAACCAGTTGCGCCTGTAGGACCAGCGGGACCTGCTGGCCCGGTCGCACCCGTAGCGCCTGTTGCGCCTGTTGCGCCTGTTGCTCCCGTTGGCCCTTGATTCACCACCGTAATATCAAGATGCGCCGCGTGGCTGGTCTCGTCGTTCTCCTTCGAGTCCAGCACAATGTCGCCAGCCGTCGTGGTCAGCGCGATGCCGAAGTTACTGGCTGGCGTGTTTACCCATCCCTGCACCAGCGCGGTCACATCGACGACCACGAACTGCTGTGCCGCCGTGGGAGTGAAGTTGGCAAACGCCGCGGCCAGCGTGGGACGCGTAGTGTATGTCACCGTGGATTCGCTCCACACGCTGCTCGCCTGCTCTACATAGATAATCCCGGAGGTGTTGATCCGGTTCACGTAGACCTTCAGCGTCGCCTTGCCGATCTGCGCCGCCGTGGTCCCGGCGGGCAGTGAGCTTAGGTCAAACTGGATCAGCGTCGTTCCGCTGCTGCTTACGTATAAATTTGAAAGACCACCGAAGTTCGTGGTTGGAAAGGCGCTGTTCACGTATGTATCTCCGGTTAAAGTTGCTTCTGTGGCGTGTGCCGCGCTCACCGCCAATAATGCACACATCACTGCCGCCAAGCACTTCAGTCCAATCCGCTGGCTCATCGTTCTTCTCCTCAAATATTCGGTTGTTTTAATAAAGTTAATCAATTCTATCCAATACAAGGATGTGGATAACTGATAAGCTTTCTGATTTCCCCGTTTAGTTGGGTAAATGCAACATTTTTGGTGCATATGCAAGGAGCGCTCGACGAGCGATTTTGTCTTCATTGCTCGTATACCGCCTTCAAACTTACTTTCATAATCGATTCCGCTGTCGCTCTTGTTCATGAAGGGTTCAGCGCGCCGGAGGTCTGCTCCGCCGACGCGCCTGGATTGATTTAACTGCGGGTCGGGAAGATGCCCTCAGTCGCAATGATGAAGTACACCGCCAGAAACGGCGGCTCAATCGAGACCGGCGTACCGCTGCCCGCCGCGCCGCTCTGAAACGACGCTCCCGTTTGACCGGCTACGGAGCTTGCCGCATAGTTAAGCGGCGTGACAACTTCCTCTCTCGCTCCGTTGACTACGGTTGCCGCGCCGAGCGCTGGAAATGCGCCAACCGGATTATTTGAAGTCGCCTTGACGTTGGAGACCGGTGGCGCGATCGGATGTGTATGCGCCGGCAGATTGGCGGCTTGAAGCGCCACGCTCGCCGCGCCGCCCTTCTGGCCCCATGTATACGCCGGAAGCCCCGCGCCGTTGCCCACATTGATGGGAACTCGCCCTTGCAGGTCCGGGAGGTTGAACGTTGTCCTGCCGTCGCCGCCATAGGTCGCGCCAATCAATGCAAACAGCGCTTGATTCGCCGTAACCGACAGCGTTTGTCCGTTGCACAGTGCCCAGCCCATAGGCGCAAAATTGAATCCGACCATGCGAATTTCGCCGATATACTGATCCATCTGCATTCCCTTTCGTGACTTCTCATGGTTTGTACTTCGTTGCGATCCATGCTGTGAGAAATTTCTATCGCAGCAGCCTGCACAAGCAAAATTGTTACCGGTGCATGAACATATTTGCCGAGGATCACTCTGAGCCGGCGCGATTAAGAGCCGGAGTACCGGCAATCGTTATGCAGTATCGTTCACCCACCGGAGAGTTTGTCATCTGTGGAGGCTGTTCTGCGTACTCCGGAACTACCTCCGCAAATGCATAAGCGCTCACCAGACGATACATGCCCGGCTGCAAAGACTTGGCGTTCACGGTGGCCTCGATATGAAAATATCCATTCCCCAGCGGGGAGATGTTCACAGAGGTATGCCGCGATCCCAGGAAAACTCCCGGACGCTTCAGGCTGACGCCGTCTTCTGCCACACCGGCAAATGTGAAGCTGAAGCCGCGGAGACCGGTCACCGGCCAGTTGGGATCGAAGACGGGATTCCAGTCCAGGGAAATGCGGTCGCCGGCATGCACGCTGGGGCAGGTATCGGAGACAAGCCGAACCGTCTTTGACTGCGCCGGCTGCGGCGTCTGTGAAAAGGCACAGGCAACAGCCAGCAGACTGAGTGCCCCAAGAAGAGTCTTTGCGTGGGTCGAGTTTGTTCGTCCGTGATTCACGTCGCCTCCGTGATGCATCCTGCTTCGGTTCTGCTAACTTCCTTCTGCTCAAGAGAACAGGACGGGTCAACGCCCATGAGCCATCCTGTTCAACTTCAGGTGCCTTATCGCTAAGTCGCTCGTCTCATTGGCAGACAAGTATCGAAACTCACACGCACCTCCATGCTAGAAGCCCAATAGCTCACTGATGTGTGAAAACCCACCAGTGATGAATGCCGTCACTCACCATTTGAATATAGGAAATCACACTGTCAGTAGACACGTCCGCCAGCGATTGGCTTGCGTCGTTGATGGAGTCTCCCGATCCCGCGACCACATTAAAATTGGCAATGGGATTTGAGGGAGCACTATCAAGGAGAATCAAGTGCTGGCCCGCAGTGGTGGCGGCTGGCAGCGTTACAGTAGCTTGGTCCGTGATGATGTACACGACCTCAGCGCCGGAGATTGTGCTGCCAGTAGTCACCGCAGTTGTGTTGAAGGAAAGCGTGCTTCCCCCACTCGGCGTGTTCCAGCTTCCATCGCCGCGCAGATAGGTAGTGTTTGATGCCGTTCCCGTAGCACTGAGATTCGATACGCCAATCGTCGACGGTGCGATCTGGCTTCCCGTGATGCCCGCGCTCGATGAGAGTTGGGAACCGGTGATGCCCGCGCTCGCGGAGAGCTGAGAGCCGGTGATGCCTGCTGTTGAGGATATCTGGCTGCTTGTGATGGTTGACGGGGCGATATTGCTGGCGGTGATGGTTCCCGAAGCGACATCGGCGCCGACGATGGTACCTAGGGCGATATTGCCTTGTGGGCCGCCGACGACGGTATATATGCCGATATTGCCAGTGCCGTTAGAGCCGCCAGTGATGGTATTCGTGCCAATATTGCCGTTCGTGCCGCCGGTGATGGTATACGTGGCGATATTGCCGCTGCCGTTAGAGCCACCTAAGATTGTATTTGCGGCGATGTTACCGTATGTAATTGTATTTGCAGCGATATTGCCCGTACCAAATAGACCGCCTGTAATGGTATTGTTAGCGATCTTGCTGCCGGTCACCGCGCCCGCGCCGATGGTAGTCACCCCGGTCGAACTGATAGTCACGTCGCCCGTCACAGTCTGCGGAGAGGCTGGAGCATACGGGGCCGAAGTGCCCGTCAGGTAGATCTGCCCGCCCGTTGTGCCATTGGCAAAGCCGGTTCCCTGCTTCGCCAACAGCGCCCAATTGGAGCCAATCGTTCCGGCCCCTATATCTGCCAATGGATCAATCCCCATGTTGCCGTTGGTCAGGGATATAAAGCTGCTTCCGCTTTCAGATACGGCATTGCCGGTCGAGTAGGCTGTGATTAGGCTGTATGCGCCGATAAAATTCACCGGCGGGCCTGTCGGGCCTGTCGGGCCTGTAGCACCTGTAGCACCCGTGGAGCCAGTCGCGCCTGTTGGCCCTATTGGTCCCGTTGGCCCCGTCGGTCCTGTTGCTCCAACTGCTCCAGTTGCTCCCTGATCGCCCTTCAGTGCCAGCACCGCCCAGTGTCCGCCCGATCCGGCAACATCCCCCGCTGGATCAATTTCGATATTGGCTGCCAAGGCAATATAACTGCTTCCATTCTCCGAGACTGCGTCGCCAATGACGTACGGTGCGCCGTAGCTCCACGCATTCCTGAAGCTCACCGGCTGCCCCTGTGGTCCAGTTGCGCCTGTGGCACCCGTCGCGCCTGTCGCACCCGTAGCGCCAGTAGCGCCTGTTGCGCCGGTGGCTCCTGCCGGTCCCGCCGGCCCCTGCGAGACGACCGTAATATCCAGATGCGCCGCGTGGCTGGTCTCGTCATTCTCCTTCGAGTCCAGCACTATATCGCCCGCCGTCGTGCTCAGCGCAAGGCCATAGTTGCTGGACGGCGTCGTTATCCATCCCTGCACCAGCGAAGTGATGTCGATGACCACAAATCGCTGTGCCACAGTGGGTGTGAAGTTGGCAAACGGCGCGCCCAGCGTGGGAATCGTCGCGTATGTGACTGAGGATTCGCTCCAAGGGGCAGTCACCAGCGACACGTTCACCGCGCCGGAGGTGTTGATCCGGTTCACGTAGACCTTCAGCGTCGCCTTGCCGATCTGCGCCGCCGTCGTCCCGGCGGGCAGTGAGCTTAGGTCAAACTGGATCAGCGCCGTGCCGTTGCTGTTCACGTATAGATTCGACAGGCCGCCGTAGTTCGTGGTTGGAAAAGCGCTGTTCACATACGCATCCCCGGCCACGGTTGCGTCTGTCGCGTACGCCATGCTCACCGGAAAGATCGCGCACACTGCCGCCACCATCCACTTTACCCAAACCCGCTGACTCATCGTTCTTCTCCTGACCTTCAATTGTTCCTAAGAAAGTGAACTCATTCTATCCGATACCGGGGCGTAGAGACAGGGGAAAATTCCCGAGTAAAAAGCCGCCTTCCTGCGAAAAAACTCTTTGCAGATACTTGCAACCTGCGCAACTTCGCTTTGCATTGGTATCATGAGAATAGTTTTTGATGCGCGCAACATTTCCCTGAAGTTGAACTCCAATGCTTGGAGCATCTATGAGCGAGTTACCGATCGTTCAAAGTGAAGTGACGCAAAAGTCGCAGGTGGACACTGAAACCACTGCGCGCGTCATTGCCGAAAAGCGCATCGGCGAGCGCATCCGGCGGTTGCGGCTAAAGAAATCAATGGGCCTGGTGGAGTTAGGCAAACTCACCGGACTTTCCGCCAGCTTTCTCTCGCAGCTTGAAACCGGCCGCGTGGTGCCGACACTGCGCAACCTGGCGCGGATCGCGATGGTCTTTTCCAAGGATCTATCGTACTTTTTTGAGAGCGATGCGGCCGCGGTCTTCCGCGTTCACCGACGCAAAGATCGAGTCCGGCTGCCGCAGACAGGCGTGGAAACTCCTTCTTACTTCTTTGAGAGCCTGGGATACATGGTGCCGGATCGACACATGGATCCGTATTTTGCCGAGTTCATTCCGCTAACCGCAGAGATGACCCCAGCGGCGCATATGCATGCGGGCTACGAGTTTCTCTATCTGCTGGAGGGCGATTTGAAACTGCAACACGGTGAACAGCAATGCACGCTCGAGCCGGGTGATGCCGTGTACTTCGACGCCTCGACGCCGCACTCTTACCAGTGCGCCGGGAAGAAGCCGGCCAGGGCGATCATCGTTACGATGCATCAGGCTCCTGCGGCGGCAATGTTGCCGCGTGCGGCCAGCGCGAAGATTTAGGGCTTAACGATCTTTGCCAGCCGAGGATCCTTCAACAGCGGAGCGAAATCCGGATCGGTGTAGACTTTGGCCAGATCGGGGTAGCGCAGTTCTTTGGCTCTGCGCAATGACTCCAGCGCTCCATCGATATTGCCGCGTTTGGCGTAAGATTTTGCAACCATGAAGGCGATGCGGGCGCGCTGCTCCGGCGTACTGACCTGAGCGATGGTCCCCTCTTGATTTCCGTTGAGAATATCGGCGTCAAGTTCCAGCGCGCGGGCGTATTCCGCCATGGCGCGATCAACCTCTTTCATGCCCATCCAGGCTTCCGCTAGATTGAGGTGAGTGGCGGCGACCGGCTCATCCATCGCCAGCGCCTGCTTGAAGTACTCGGCGGCTTGCTTGTAATTTTTGTCGATCAGAGCGACGGCTCCAAGATTGTTGATCGCGGGGATAAGCTGCGGATCAAACTTGTGCGCCTGCGCAAAACTCTTGCGCGCCAGTCGATTGTCTTTCATCTCGAGATAGACAACGCCCAGCTTGTTATAGAGAGCGGAATCCTGACGAAGAACGCGAAGGGCGGATTCGTAGCAGGAGGCGGCGGATGCGTAATTCTCGTGAATGCGTGCCAAGTCTCCTTTTTCTTCGAGTTTTTTGGCGGCATCCATTTTGTTTTTCTGGGCAGCGTCGGATGCTGGGCTTGACCATCCAAGCGGAGCGACGCCAATCAGCAGGCTTACCACGATCAACATCATCATCAGTCTTTTCATAAATCACCTCAATCTGATTTGCGGCAAGCGGCTACCGGGATAGTCGATTCCGTTCTTCGATTCAAGTAAAGACCAAATACAGGCGGCAAACAATGCTATACCTGCTACCAGTATGCTTAGCGGAAGGTTAAATCTTCGGTCGTGGACGCAGAAGACTAACTCCTGCTACAAGTTGTGAATGCAGGTTCACTCATATCATATCGACTCGATGACGGGAAACTGAAGGGGTTAACTGGCGTAAACTGCCTGAGCCGTCGTCTCCAGATCCTTGAACATCCGCTTGCGCGGCGCTGGAGTATGGCTCACTATGAGGCCGGCGGCTCCATCCACCTTCATCATCGCCCCGCAATCCGGGCACGCAACCTCGAAAATCTTTTCCTTAGTCTTGGCCATTTTGTTTCTCAGAAAACTGTAAGCGCTTCCGGGGCAGCTTGCATAGTTGCCGTAGACTTCCCGCGTTTTTACTCAATCACCACATGAATCTCGAACTGCTCATCGCCCGGTGAGGGCGGCTCCCACGAGCGAACGTAATGCAGCCGCAGAACTCCATCGCCAGAGCGCCTCGGCTCAAACTGGAAGACCTGAAAGACAGGCCGGCCAACGCCCGGTTCCGTAACATCGGTTTGCGTCTGGTGAATCAGTTTCAACAGCGGTGTCGATTCCTTCTCGATGTACCACATGAACCCAGTCGTCGGATTCGCCCTCAAACGTACTTCGAGCGTGTCGCCCGCCTTGAGATGAACCACGCCGCCCTTGTCCGCATCGCTGACGACCTTGTTGGCCGCAAAAGCCGTTTGTGGAATGCAGGCAATGGCGACAAGCGCTACCAGCGCAAGCCATCGAACGAAATCAAGCCGATGAAATAAACGCATTTGAAACTTCCTTTCGCGCAGTGGAAAGCGCGCTTGCGCTTCGTTCCCCACGCACAAACGAAGATACATTGATTCGGAGCAGGCCGCAACTGGGGCTCCAATGATTTGCAAAAGACAGTGAACCGGATGTCCTGTAATAATCTCGTTGAGGCAAGCCGATCGATGAATATCGAGCAATTGAAAATTACGGAGAACACGCTTATCGCTTTGCCGCAACGCCCCGTGGTTATAGCGGATTTCACCGGTTATACGCCGCCTTTTGATCCAATTCCGATCGTGGAGAAGATGTTGGGGGCAGTTCCTCCGATGTATTTGAATGGGCTGAAGGAGGTCGTTCTCACAAACTCGTCCGGCCTATCGCGCAAACGTCGCAGGAGTGTAACAAAGGCAAGAAAACACAAGGTGAGAATTGTGCTGACACGCGGGCTCTATCACCCAGAGTGGAATAGCAATCGCGCATGGATTGAGATATTCGTCGATAACACCCTCAGGAACTGGGAAAAGGGATGGTGGTTATCCTTCCGACTCTACCGTGAAAGTCTTATTGGAGATGTGCTCTTTCACGAGATTGGCCACCACATTCACGCCACGGTCCAGCCGGAGTTTCGCGAGAAAGAGGATGTCGCGGACGGCTGGAAGCTGCGGCTGACAAGGCAATACATCCGATTCCGACATCCATGGCTAAGAGCATTCCTCTTCCCGTTCCAGCCAATGATCAATATGCTTTGCAAAGTGATCAGCAAGTATCAGTTTAGTAGAGGTTGGATTTCACGAGGCGAATTCGAGGAGGATTTTAAGGGGGTTGTTGGTCACAAGAAATGAACGGCCCTGCTCATCAGAGCAGGGCCGTTCTATTTGAAACCGCAATCGTTGAAACTTCCCTATTGCTTCTCCGCCGCCGAAGCCAGCTTGGCCTCGGCCTCGTGGATCACGCGCAGAGCCTCATCATAAGCAGCAACGCTATCTCCAGCCTCGTTCCATTCTTTCTCTCCGCGCGCCAGTTGCTCCTGAGCGCGGTTTACGTCGATCTCCTCAGGCTTCAGCGCGTCACTGGCAAGAATGGTGACGCGGTCGCCCAGCACCTCGGCAAAGCCCCAACTGACGTTGTAACGCGCAACGCTCTCCGCGCCGTCGCCGCCATGCACAATTACGTCGCCAGCGCCCAGCTCGGCCATCAGCGGCGCGTGTCCGTAGAGCACCTCAAAGTATCCGTTCTTCGCGGGCAGTTCGACGGCCGCCGCCGCGTGATCGAAGAGGGTGCGCTCCGGCGTGACCAGCCGTACGCGGAGTTGATTGCTTTCGTCAGCCATGAGATCCTTTCAGTCGCTAGTCTTCAGTTCTCAGTTCTCAGCAAGTGCAAAAACTACGCAACCGGGTTTTAACTGACAACTGAGAACTGAAGACTGAGAACTGCTTTACACCGCCGCCTTCATCTTCTCGGCGGTTTCCAGCACTTCTTCAATCGCGCCCTTCATGTAGAAGGCCTGCTCGGGAATATCGTCGTACTTGCCTTCGATGATCTCCTTGAAGCTGCGCACGGTGTCGGCGATCTTCACATAGCGGCCCGCCATGCCGGTGAACTGCTCGGCGACATGGAAAGGCTGCGAGAGAAACTTCTGCACCTTGCGCGCGCGAGCAACAGTGAGCTTGTCTTCTTCAGAAAGCTCGTCGATGCCAAGAATCGCGATGATGTCCTGCAAATCTTTGTAGCGTTGCAAAATCTTTTTCACGCCCTGCGCCACGTCGTAGTGCTCCTGGCCCACAATGCGCGCGCTCAAAATGCGCGAGGTCGAGGCCAGCGGATCGACAGCCGGATAAATTCCCAACTCCGAAAGCGGGCGGCTCAACACCGTCGTCGCGTCCAGGTGAGCAAAGGTTGTTGCCGGCGCCGGATCGGTCAAATCGTCGGCGGGCACGTAGACGGCCTGCACCGAAGTAACAGAGCCTTTGCTTGTCGAGGTGATGCGTTCCTGCAACTCGCCCATCTCTGTAGCAAGGTTCGGCTGATAGCCCACGGCAGAAGGCATACGACCCAGCAGCGTTGAAACCTCCGAGCCTGCCTGCGTAAAGCGGAAGATGTTATCGATGAAGAGCAGCGTGTCCGAGCCTTCCACGTCGCGGAAATATTCGGCGACGGTCAGCGCGCTCAACGCTACGCGCAGACGCGCTCCGGGCGGCTCGGTCATCTGGCCGTAGACCAGCGCGCACTTGGAGTTGGCAAAGTCGCCGGGTTTGATCACGCCCGACTCGCTCATCTCCAGCCAAAGATCGTTGCCCTCGCGAGTGCGCTCGCCCACACCGCCGAAGACCGAGTAGCCGCCGTGGTTCTTGGCCACGTTGTTGATCAATTCCATGATGACGACCGTCTTGCCCACGCCCGCGCCGCCGAAGAGCCCGATCTTGCCGCCTTTCAAAAACGGCTGGATCAGATCGATGACCTTGATGCCGGTCTCGAACATCTCCTCGTGCGTGGACTGCTCGTCAAAGAGCGGAGCAGGCCGGTGAATCGGCATGCGCGTCTTCTCGCCGATGGGGCCGAGATTATCCACCGGGTCGCCGATGACGTTGAGCACGCGTCCCAGCGTCTCTTTGCCCACCGGCATGCTGATGGGCGCGCCCATGTCGATGGCCTTCATGCCGCGCACCATGCCGTCGGTAGCCGTCATCGCCACCGTGCGCACGCGCCCCTCGCCCAGGTGCTGCTGCACCTCAACGA
>Ga0181520_10002940_pt1 | contig 30723 bp, 29 predicted proteins | sample PEATcosm2014_Bin_29_FD_132451 | JGI IMG/M metagenome (GOLD analysis project Ga0181520, IMG submission 132451) | Peatland microbial communities from MTU Mesocosm Facility, Houghton, MI, USA - PEATcosm2014_Bin02_30_metaG | ecosystem: Environmental > Terrestrial > Soil > Wetlands > Peat | place...
CGACTGGAGCACGCCACGCCCCCGCAGGACCTGCCGCCGGGCGGCACGCTGAAGCTGCACGTGGTCTGGCAGTTCGCCAACGATAAGGAGACGGTCGTTGATCCCCTGGCGTTCGATTGGAGCGTTCTGCCCTCACGGGGAGAGAAAGTCGAGCCTTTGATCGTGCGTGACACGCCGCCGGCTGACCTTCCGCGCACGCGCCTTGCAGAAAAGCACGGATACTATGGTCTTAATGTGAATTCCGGGTGCTCCTTCATGCCGCTCTGGGCCGCGGCGGGCGCCGAATGGCTGCGGGCGAATCAGTTCGAATGGCGGAAGGTGGAGGCGCAGCCGGGCCAGTTCGATTTCTCTTCCGCCGACAAGACGGTGGACGCGGCCGAGCGAATGGGGATGCAGACGTTCGCCGTGATTCACCGCACTCCGGCCTGGGCCGCCCGCCACGGCAGCTCCACGGATCCACCCAAGGATCTCAGCGTCTGGGGCCGCTATATTGAGACGCTGGTGCATCGCTACCGAGAGCGCGTCCACGTTTGGGAGATTTGGAATGAGCCCGACATCGACGAGTTCTGGAGCGGTTCGGCGCAGGATTACGTTGATCTGCTTCGAACCGCCTACGCGGCCGCCAAACGGGCCGATCCGAAGTGCCTGGTGATGTCGGCTGGCCCGGATGGTCCGGGCGAAAATTTCCTTCAGCAAATCGTCCAACTGGGAGCGGCAAACTACTGCGACCTTATCGGCTTCCATCCCTACGGCGCCTTGCCCGAGGGCCCCGAGAAGCGGATGCGGGCCGTCTGGCGAATCCTGAACTTTTATCACGTGAAGAAGCCCGTCTGGGCCACCGAAGTCGGCTGGCAGGCGGGCGGATGGAACGGGGGCTGGAATGTCGGCAATGAGGAAGCCAAGGCTCGTTGCCTTACCGAAGGCTTCCAACGTCTGCGTCCCTGGGCCGAGGTCGTATGTTGGTACGTGGATATCGAACCGAACCACGTGTTTGGCTTGGCGGAACCGCGGGGAACGCACGGGTTCGAGCTGAACCCGGCCTATTTCGCCTTCCAGCGGGCGGCCGGATCGCAAAAGCACAGCCTGCCGGTTCGGGTCGAACTCCCCGCGTCCGTCCGCGCGCCGGCCGGCAAATCGACCATCCTCCGGGGAAGAATCACCAATACCGGCCAACGCCCGCTGACGCTGACCGCCGAGGTAGTCGGCCTGGCGCCGGAGCAGTTGCGGCTTGCCCTGAAGCCCGACCCGTTGGCCGGCGGTCAGTCGCGAGAACTCGAACTTGCGGTCGCTCCGCCGCCCTACCTGCGCGCCGGCAAAAACGCGCTCCTGGTAGCTTTCTTTTCAGAACAACAGCTCGTCGGCAAAGCCTGGCTTACGCTAGACGTAGCCAATGACGAGCCTTTTCGTGACTTCACGCTCAGCGAAGGATGGGTGCAGCGGGTTGACGTCAACGGGAAAGACGTTGCTGCCGCCTTCCCGCAAGACCGCTTCGCGCTGGCGCCGGGTCAGGCGTTCCGGCAAAGCCTGACGTTGGAAAACGTGGGCGCGGCCGACGACACGTTCGTATTGACCCTAGAGGGCCCGGCCGCGGCCTGGGTTGCTGCGCCCATGAAGACAAAGGAAATTCGTGTGCCGGCGGGGAAAAAGACGTGGATTCCGCTGGAGGTGCGAATTCCCATGGACGCTTCGCCTGGCACGCACGCCCTACGAGCCATCGCTGCTTCGCGTACGTACCCCGATCTTCGCCGGCAGTGTATCATTGACGTCAACATTGGCGCAACCCAATAATATGGCGAGACTGTCGCTGCTCGGAGGGGATCCGAGCGGAGCCTATATGGGGAATCCCGGCTAACAAGAGAAAAACGTCATGTTTAGGAGTTTTCTGGGAGTCGCCTTGGCGGCGGGCGTGTTGTGGTGGGCGAATGCAACTCTGGGCGTCGAGACGGCCACACCACGAGAAGCGGCACTAGCTAGAGCCGACTTTTGCGTTGCTCCCGACGGCAAAGATACCAACCCCGGAACCGTCGCGGCGCCACTGGCCACCCTGGCCAAAGCACGCGACGCGGTCCGTGCAAAGGTGGCCGCTGGGCTCTCGGGCAACGTCCTGGTCCTGATCCGCGGGGGGACCTACCAGCAGACGGACTCCCTGGTGTTCGGACCGGAGGATTCCGGCACCGAGAAATACTCCATCATCTACGCCGCCTGTCCCGGTGAAAAAGTCGTGCTCAGCGGCGGAAGGAAGATCACCGGATGGAAGAAAGGCGACGGCGAAATCTGGATGACCGAGATCCCGGCGGTCAAGGCTGGCAACTGGTACTTCCGGCAACTGTTCGTCGGCGGCAGGCGCGCCGTCCGGGCCAGAACACCCAATATCGACGAGACTACTCCCTGGTGGCACATTCGAACTTCCTCGGTCAAAGACGGCGTCCTTCCGGCCGAAGATGTGCCGATCACCGCCAGTGTGACAGGACCGATCAAGGCTTATCGCCGTCCGGGCGATGTCGAGTTGGTCTATATCGCCAACAATACGGGAAGCAGAAAACCGTTGGGCAGCATCAACGAGAAAGAGCAAACCTTTACGCTTCCTTCTCCACACCATTGGAATCCAAGGGAGTTTGGAACGGAATGGCAACTCAGCGTCCCCAGCGAGGGAAAGGCATGTTACCTGGAAAACGCCCTGGAACTGCTGGACCAGCCCGGCGAATGGTATCTCGATCGCCGGACGGGCGTGCTTTCCTACTGGCCCCGGGCCGGCGAGGACCTGACACGGGACGCGGTGGTGGCGCCCGTGGTGCAAAAGACGCTGCTGGCCATCATCGGCACGCCGCAACGGCCGGTAACCAATCTGCATTTCGCGGGGATTCACGCCGAGTATGTCGAGTGGCCGCTTCCTTCGTGGGGATATTTGGGGATGTTTTGCTGTAATGTGGCGGTGGGCACGGGACCAAAGCCCGGCCATCGGTTCACCGATGCAGCGGTGGAATTCGAGCATGCCCGCTCCTGCGACTTCGTGGACGGCGGAATTGCCCATGCGGGCGCCATGGGATTGTGCCTCCGCAAAGGCACGGCGATGAACGTCATCGAAGGCAACGAGATCTGCGACGTGGGCGGAGGAGGAATCGGTTTCGGCTACCCCAACGTTGCCTATTGTTACTTGGATGCGGCTCCGCCTCCGGAGCCCAACGAGTACAAGGGATATCGGATCGCCAACAACTACGTTCATCATTGCGGTTTGGTGGATTATGGGGCGGTCGGCATTTGTTTCTTGCCATGTCAGGATTCCGTCGTCGCCCACAATCTCATTCACGACATCGCCTATTTTGGTATCGGCTTTGCCGGCAGCCAGGACCCGAAAGTACCATGCGCCAAAAACAACCGTGTCGAGTACAACGAGATTTTCAAGGCCATGCAGGTCACGGTGGACGGTGCGGCATTATATGTGACGTTTGCCCAACAGAATCCGGGGGCACTCATTCGCGGCAATCTAATCCACGACATCGCGGCCAATCGCTTCAACAACCGGCCGATCGGCGGCTACAGCGCCGCTGGCATCTATCTGGATGCCGGCAGTCGCGGGCCGCAGTACGAGGTTAATCACGGGTATCGGTACGAGGGCAATGTCGTCTACCGAACCGCATCCTCGGTCTTTTTCAACTGCAACGGCATTCAAGACAATAGCTGGAGCGACAACGTCTTCTTGAATCAGGGTGCGCCTCCACAGGCATTCATTGAAGCCATGCAAGGCTACGCTGGGCTGGACGCGGCGTATCGTCGCGCTCTGCTGAAAACCGAATCTCCCACCTCGGACTACTATCCGCTGACTCAAAGCACCCCGGAGAACGATGTGTGGAGTGGATATCAATTTCATCGCCGTCAAACGGGCGATGGGGCCGTCGAGGTCTTCCGTCGCGATCGGGCGAAAAGCCCGTCGGCGCGATTCAGGCTGCGCGGCTTGGATGCCACGGCATCGTACGCATTGAAGCTGTCCACGGCCTCGATGGAGAAAAGTCTCTTGGTCACTCCGCCGCAACCGAATGCCACCTCAGCGCTGGTGGAAGGCAAGACGCAGATGACCGGCCAACAATTGATGTCAGACGGCCTGCTGATCAGGGCGCAGCCCGCTCACATCATTTGGATCACCTACCAGCGCATCGAGACGCCGTAGATCCCAACGCGAAAAACATGCGGCGGCTATCACGATACCACCCTTACTGACGCGTCGCTTACCAAACTGAGTTTCGCCGAAGGAACCGAAGTCGATGTTCGGGCCCCGAACACGACGAGGAAACGGCGCATCCTGCGCCTCTTGACCCGACTGCCGGTCCAGGGCAGCAACGGCCCTCCCGACCCGTCCCCTGCCGCCCGAATCGCAGAGCTCTGCGCTTTCACCCCGCCGCCCGGTAGACCGTCCGTCCGCCGACCTTCAGCATCACGACCTGCCCCGTCGCCGTCAGCGCCCTCGGCAGGTTGTCCATGACTCGGGGAGGGAACCGGAGGGTTCGGGCGAGGTCGTTCCTCGAAATGCCCGCGCCGGACTTGGCGATATCTTATGGATTGGGGGCTGAACACTTGCTTTGCCGTTCACGGGGGGATAAAGTAACTGCCAGTACTTGTATCGTATTCTGAGACGAGAGCCGAACCCGCTTTGATGGTCGTAACAAGGTGCATCTCTGTAGAAGAGATATGACTCAAAATTGAGGGGAATTGTTATGATAGAACAGAAGAAAAGCGTGAAGAAGACAACCACGACCCGGCGTCAGTTTGTGGTGGGTGCTACGGCCGCCGCCTTGATGATCGTGCCCCGGCATGTACTGGGAGGCAAGGCTGGGCCTGCGCCTAGCGAGAAGCTCAACCTGGGCTCGATCGGCGTGGGCGGCATGCAGGGCGCCGGCGACGTCGGCTCCGTCAGCAGCGAGAATATCTATGCCCTGTGCGACGTGGACCAGAATCATCTTAACAAGACCGCCGCGCGATATCCCAAGGCCAAGCTATACAGGGACTTTCGCAAGATGCTGGACAAGGAGCACAAGAATCTCGACCTAGTGACGGTCACCATACCCGATTTCATGCACGCCACGGCGTCCTTGTGGGCGATGGAGCGAGGCATCGGCGTCCACTGTCAGAAGCCGCTTACCGCCACGGTCTGGGAAGCCCGGCTGCTGGCCAACGCGGCGCGGAAGTACAAAGTGGCCACCCAGATGGGCAACCAAGGATATTCTTCGGTGGCGACGCGCATCGCTTGCGAATATATCTGGAATGACGAAATCGGGGACATCACCGAGGTGCATTCGTGGCAGGGCGGCGGATTCTCGCGCGGCCTCGTGCAATGGCCGCCCCCGGAGCCGGTCCCCCCTGCGCTGGACTGGAACCTCTGGCAGGGACGGTCCCAGGAGCACACCTACAGCTCAAAGATCCATCCGATCAACTGGCGCGGGTTCCTGGATTACGGCACCATGATGATCGGCGATTGGGGTATCCACCAGCTCGGGCCGGCCAACTGGGCGCTGGGGCTGGGCGAGACCTGCCCGACGAGCGTGGAATGTACCGCGGTGACGGGAGTCAATCCCGTCACGTATCCCAATTACGCCTGCAAGATGCAGTTCCCGGAACGCCCAAGCAAATACGTCAAGTCCGGCACCATGCCTCCCGTGACCGTTTACTGGTATGAAGGCAGCATGACCAGGATGTTCAAACCGCCGCAAGGCCTAGCGCAAGAGGACCTCCGGGGCGTCAACGAGCTATTCGTCGGCACGAAGGGCTATCTGGGCACCGGCGACCGGGGCGAGAGCTACACCCTGCTGCCACGCTCCAAGCAGGCGGGACGCCCGCTGCCCCCGGAAGTACTGAAGCGTTCGCCCGGACACTTCCAGGACTGGATTCGAGCCTGCAAAGGCGGCGAGCCCGCGTGTTCCAATTTCACCATCGCCGGCCCGTACACCGAATGGATGCTGCTGGGCGCGATAAGCTGGCGATTCCCCAATGAGAAGCTGTTGTGGGATGCCAAGAACCTGCGATTCACCAACCACGAGAAGGCGAATGAGTTCATCAAGCCCAACTTCCGCAAGGGCTGGGAGCTTCAGAACATCACGGTCTGACTGGTGACCGGGAGACCATACTATGCCGACTCGACGAATGATCATGGTTTGGGGCTGTCTGCTGGCGATGACCGTAAGCGGCTGCACACTCCTGGCGAGCGAGCCACTGACGCTGCTGTCGAACAGCCAGCCGCATGCCAACTGGGTCAATGCCCTGACGCCGAAAGGCACGGCGGGCCCGAAACTCACGTTGGCGAGGGATGGTAAGGCCGACTACGTGATCCTGATACCCGCCGGCGCCAATTCCCAGGAACGGGCGGCCGCCAGTGAACTCGCCCGTTGGTTGAAAGTCATCACGGCGGCCCCGTTTGCAGTGGCCGAGGAAAACGCCGCCACTCCCGTTTCCAAGGTGATCTCGCTTGGCGCCACCCAATTGTTAAAAAAAAGCCTTCCAGAGTTGATGAAACGCGATCTGGGGGAGGAAGGTTATGCCATTGCCACCCATGGCGACAATCTGTTCCTGATGGGCGGCCGGCGGCGCGGACCGGTCTACGCCGTATTCGCGCTGCTGGAAGAGAACCTCGGATGCCGCTGGTACACTCAGGATGTCCAGATGATTCCTCGGCAGTCGACGCTGAGTTTCCAGCCGGTCGAACGGTCCTTTGTTCCGCCGCTCTCCGAGCGCCTGATGATGCTTTGGGATGCGCACTCTCCGGAGTGGTCGCTGCGGAATCGCACCACGGGGGTCGCCCTTGGGGATGAATATGGCGGCACGATTCAGTCTGCGCCTGGCTGGTTCGTCCATACGTTCTCGTCGATCATTCCGCCGAAGCAGTTCACCAGCCATCCCGAGTATTTTCCCCTGCGGAACGGCAAACGGATAGCGCCCGAAGAAGGCGGCAATCCCAGCCAACTCTGCCTGACTCATCCCGACGTGCTCAGACTGAGCGTTGCCAAGGTCCGGGAGGTCTTGAAACAGAATCCCAAGTGCAATGTGATCAGCGTATCGCAAAACGACGGCAACTGCGACTTTTGCCAGTGCAAGACCTGCAAACCGATCGAGGATGAGGAAGGGTCGGCGGCGGGACCGCTCGTGCGTTTCGTCAACCAGATTGCCGAGGCCATCGAGAAGGATTACCCGAAGGTAAAGATCGCGACCCTGGCGTATGGAAGCACTTTCCTGCCGCCCAAGAAGACCAAGCCGCGTGCGAATGTGATGATCACGTTGTGCACGGATTCCCATAACTGGCAATATCCGTGCTTGAGCATCAAGGAGTCGATCTCGGAACAAGACAAGTTTTACACGGCCCTGCAGGGGTGGAGCGCGATGGGAGCGGATATCTGCATCTGGGATTACGTGGTTCATTTTCACGCCTATCCATGGATTGTTCCCAACATGGAGGTGGTCGCGGAAAACTTGCGGACCTATGCCGAGGACCGAGTGACCGGCGTGATGCTGGAAAGCGACTATTCGGGGCCGGGCTCCGACGACGCGTCCCTGCGGGCCTGGGTTTGGGCCAAGCAGTTGTGGGATAGCCGCCGCGACACCCAGGCGTTGATCAAGGACTATGTGTATGGGTACTTCGGCGCGGCAGCCGAGCCGATGTGGAAATACCAGCAACTGCGCTGGAAGCTGGGACGGACAATTCGGAAAGATCCCAAGCTGCGCGACGGATGGAGCTTCCTCGATCACAAGTTCGTGGAGGAAGCCCTGGCCTGCTTTCTGGACGCGGAGGGATTGGCGAAGGAAGGCGAACTGGCGCGACGGGTTCGGCAGGCCAAGATTGCCCCGCTCTATTCCCGCCTGGAACTCGGCCCCAACGGCATCTCCGACTGTGAAGCCTACCAGAAGGCCCTTGCTGAGTTCGTCGCCATCGCCAAGGAGGGCAGCATCCATATCCTCAGCGAGGACAACGCCGAGGCAAGTTTTGACGCCAAGCTGATGAAATGGCGGGCCTGGCCGGGGCGGTTCCGTCTGAAGGGCGTGGCCCCGGGAACGATCGTGCTGGACCTCAGCAATCTGGGCCTTGCCAACTTTCTGGGCAAGATGAATCCGACGATCGTCGCAGATCCGCTGGCGGAAAGCGGGTTTGCCGCCCGCCAGCCCGGCGGCAGTCGAGATTGGTCCATAGGCGCCGAGATTCCCGTCGACCAGTTGCAGTCGGGCCGCCAGTACTTGTTGCGGGCGAGGGTGCGCTTGGAAAAGAGGAACGATGCCGGGAGTGCGCTGTCGGTCGGCGTTTACAACACGCAAACCAAGCAATACCCGGCCGCAGCGACATTCACCGCCCGGCAGGTGCCCGGCGACAAATACGCATGGCTCAACATGGGCAGCTTTGTGCCACACCGCAATGACCGTATTTTCGCCAATGCGGATACCAACATTGAGAACGTGAAGGCCGTCTATTACGACCGCTTCGAACTTGTGCCGTGCAAGAAATAGAAAAAGGATGAGCAAGCCCGACGAATGATCCCCTGCTTACGTAACCGTTCATGGATTTTGATGAATTGGTATTGCGACGAGCAAACGATCACGCGCGTCGGTCCGATATGCCTCCGCGCGCCGGGCGGCACGGAACGAGCCGACGAGCGAGCTTCGCCTGGCGGACCGGTTGCCGCAGGGATCACGGCCGACGTCGGGAACCCGGACGCGGCGAGGAACGACGCGGCCCGCGCATCTCGGCCCGCCGCCGGCCGCGGTGACCGTGACCCTCTCTTCCCTTCCTCCTCCCGCCCGAACCACAGCCCCCTGCGCTTTCACCCCGCCGCCCTGTAGACAGTACGTCCGCCGACCTTGAGCATCGTCACCTGCCGCGTGGTCACCAGCGCCCGCAGCAGGTCGTCCAGGATCCGGGGAGGGAGCCGGAGGGTCCTGGCGAGACAGTCCCTCGAAACGCCGGCGGGGGACTGAGCGACGAGCGTCGCCAGCCTGTCGGAGGCGGGGACGTCCCCGTCGCGGTTCCCCAACCATTCACGGAAGGAAAGAGCGGGCATGATCCTATGTATGGCGACGGGCGGTCGATTCGGGGCGGCTTGACGAGAGCTTCGGTACGGGCAGATGACCATTTTCTCCCAGTCCCGTCGGCGACCCGACCGACAATGACGACCGCAGGAAACGGAGCCCATGGAGCCTCCTCCGGCTGCCGTACCACGACCCCGTGGTTCTGCGGGAGCCCTGGGCGGGCAACTGCCCAAGGCCACCCGGCCAGATGGCCTTGTGTTCCACGATTTGACTAACCGCAAATATAGCCTAACTTTCATAGTATGAGGTGGAACTCGCACGCGTCAGCCTGAAAGGGTGGCCGCGACGTAGGGTTTCTCTGCCGAATCGTGGGTGCGTGAACTTTTCCAACCGGCAGCACTCGTGCGTCATCACCATCAGCTCCGGCGCCGTGAACGCGAGGTCCCTGTTCAGGAAAACGGCCATTCGATAGGTTCCTGACGTCGTGCCGTGGCACGCACGGAGGCGCGTGGCGATCTGCACGGATGGCGACCAACCCCCGCCAGCCGTGCCGGGTCCGGTGCCGGCTCGTCAAGCGAGAGAATCCAGACTGATACAAAGGAGAGCTGAACGACACAGGACGGAACTCGACCCCGAAGCTCGGATGAACCATCTTGATTCCGAATCCTGCTGGGAGGAAAAGTCATGTTTCGGCCAATCCGCCAGAAAAAGTCAGATGTAGGCAAGACGAGTTCCTTCCGAAAAGGCCGGCGATCTGCTCGGCAGCTGGTCTTCGAGAACCTCGAATGTCGTGAGCTCCTCTCGGTGACGGCGCCGTTGATGAGCGATCTTTGGTTGGCCGGAACCTGCTTCGTGCCGTCGGACAACAAACCGGCAACGGTCACCCAAAGCGACAGGTTCCTGGCGCTCACTACCAGCCGCCGCGGCTCGTCCGCCGTCAGGGCTCCCTCCGCTCCGTCGTTTACGGCCAAGGCGGTTTCCGGATCGCAGATCAATCTCTCGTGGAACACCGTGTCCGGCGCGACCGGTTACCTGGTCGACGAGTGGGTCAGGGGCGCGTGGACGCAAATCGCCAGCGTGGGCAGCGGTAGCACCGGCTGTTCGGTCACCGGCCTGACTGCCGGCACCACCTACTATTTTGACGTGGCAGCTTACAATTCGGCGGGCGCTTCGTGGGCCAACTACCAGGGCGCCACGACCATCGCGAAACTCACTCCCCCCGCTGCACCGTCGTTCACGGCGAAGGCGGTTTCCGGCTCACAGATCAACCTCTCGTGGAACACCGTGTCCGGCGCGACCGGTTACCTGGTCGATGAGCGGATCAACGGCGCCTGGACACAAATCGCCAGCGTGGGCAGCGGTAGCACCAGCTACTCGGTCACCGGCTTGAGTGCCGGCACCACTTACTACTTCATCCTGGGAGCTTCCAATGCGGCAGGAACGACCTGGGCAAATTCCATGAGCGCCACGACCGCCAGCGGGGCGAGCGGGGTGGACCATCCGGCGGCGGCAGCTTCATACACTCTCGTCAGCGGCTCGCTATTCGGCGCCGGCGGGCCGTCCTACCTGGACGTGCACCAGGGAGACGTGGGCGACTGCTGGCTCATGGCGAGCCTAGCCGAGGTGGCGGCGCGAGATCCCGCGGACATCCAGGGCATGTTCACTGCCGCCGGCACCACCGTGGAGAACGGCTCCACGGTCAGCCTCTATAAGGTCCGCCTCTACAACAGCAGCGGCGTCGCCGGGTACTTCACCGTGGACACGGAACTGCCCGGCGGCGGCGGGTATTACGATCAGGCGACCCACGGCGTTTTGTGGGCGGCCCTGGCCGAGAAGGCGTACGCGGAGGCCAACGGCACCGACTGGGTCACGACCAGCTACAAGGGGAGCGACTCCTACAACGCGCTGAACGGCGGCGACCCGTCCTGGGCCTTGCAGGCGATCACCGGCAAGTCGGCCAACGACTTCAGCATCAACCCCACCAATATCGCCGCCGCCTGGAAGGCGGGCCAACTGATCGTCCTCGGCTCCAGCCCCAACGCGAACGACAACCTGATCGTGGGTGACTCCCAGGGGACCCACGCCTACGCCGTCGTCAATTACGCCGCGTCGAGCAGCACGCCCTTTGAGGTCTACAATCCGTGGGGGGTCAGCTCCGTGGTGGGATCCACGGTGACATTCAACGGGCGTCAGGTCTACGGCGGCCCGTTCTACGCCAATGCGGCCTTGATCTCCCAGGATTTTGCGTACCAGTTTATCGGGATGGGCGCGGAAGCCGGGACGACCGACCTTGGCAGCACGAACGCGCACAGCCTCGCAGCCGTCAATGCTGTCCTGGCCGGACAGACCTGCGACGAGGGGGGCGGTGCCTTGGATCCAGCCGGCTACCAGACCCAGGAGAACCACCTCGTGGATTTCCCCGCCGGGAGACCGAGCGGAGAAAGCCTGCGCAGCTCGGCGATGGTTTCCAAGGACGCGGGGATCACGAATCACCTGTACGGGAAAGCCGATGGCGATTGGTCGCTGGCTGGCAGCGTCGATCCGTGGGGCGGAGGCTGGCTGACGGAAGCCAAGACCTCGATCTAACGGTCTTGCGTGCCGAAGGATCAATTGCCGGGACGGATGACCGCAATGCTCGACCTTGCTTCAGCGTCGGTTGACGGTGGTCGCCGGAGCCTCCTTCGGTTGCCGTGCCGTTCTTCTTCTCATTGGGCCTCCACAGCACATCGTGTCCCTCTTCGGGAAGAAGGATTCCTGCCTCCCGATCACTCTGATACGAGTGATGGGCATGACACGCAAGTACTTGGCATTCGATATCGAATCGGCGAGACTGCCCGACGGGGACTGGCGATCCTGCCGCCCCCTGGGGATCTCGTGCGCGGCAACCCTCCTCGCCGACTCCGATGAACCAAAGCTCTGGCACGGCGGCGACCGTGCTCGTCCGGCAGATCGGATGATCCGGGAGGAGGCTGCGGAGCTGGTGCAGTACCTGTCAGCCCAGGTCGAACACGGCTACACGCTTCTCACCTGGAACGGCGTCGGATTCGACCTGGACGTACTCGCCGAGGAGTCGGGGTTGCTTGAAACCTGCCGCACTCTGGCGCTCGCCCACGTGGACACGATGGGGCCACCACCCCACTAGGCCCGCGGTTCTGACGTTCGGGCCGGCCGATTTGCTGGCCGTGGGTGACGGGGTACAATAACACGCATTGCCGGGAAGGGCAGGTAGCTCCTGCCCAAGCGGCCGGCGAGCTTCGGGGAAACCTCATCGCCCCGGACTCGCCCGGCCGACCCGGGAAAGGATGAGGAAAATGAAAGAGCAAGTCGAGTCCCTTAATTCCCGCATTGCATTTTATCTCGCAAATAACTCGCAACACCGCCTTGAGTTGGCGTGTGCTGAGACCGCAGCCGATGATGGCGAGTTCGAGAATCACCTTGCAGGAAGCAACAGCGCCCGCAAAAGCCGAGACGAACAGCTACCGCTACTGGCAAAGGAAAGCCGGGAACTGGCCGAAGTCGTCGCCAAGAGCAGCCCAGAGGCGGCACGACTATTGTTGAAGCTGGCTGCTATCGCTGGAAACATTGGCCAGAGCCATGATGAGCGCCCCGCCGCCATTGCGGCACTGTGGCCCGACGTTCAAGCTACCCTGGATGGTATTGTCCTAGCTGGTGACCAGCCCAACGACGGCAGAGATCTTAATTCATCCCCGTGGGTTCCTTCCAGCCCTAAAATGTGGAACGACAAGCTATCCAACAACAAGGAATTGACGAAGTTTCGGAAGAACCATCCCGAGATGTTCCGAAAACCCAGCCAGTACAAGTTGGAGATTCACGCGGTATTGTGGGCCCGCTATTGGGCTGATCGAGGCAAGGCCGGCTTCAAGGCCCTTGGGGATGACGCGCCATCTGCGGCCGATGATCCCGACGTTCAGGAAAAAACCCTCGAAGAGGCCGCAAGGCGAGCGGCAAATCTCCGGGCGAAGAAAAAGGCCGGAAAGCAGTAGCTTTGCTTCCCGGTTTGCTTCCCGTTTTTTTGCAAAACCCTCGCATTATGCGGGGGTTCTTGCTTTTCTTGCTTCCCACTTTGCGACACGGTTTTTTCTTGTGGGAAAATCGGGAACATATGAGTCCCGAACCAAAGAAAACGCGAACCACCAAGCCCCGCCCGCAAGTCGGTCAGGTAATTCGCCGACTGCTGGCCGCCGTTGATCGGTCTATCACTGCCGCAGATGAGGCGAGGGAGGCGCGGGACCAGTTGGTCCGGTTGGCAGGCAAGGAACAGGCAGGCCAATGATTGCCCCCGCCGCTAAAGCCCTGGACGCCGTGGTCACCTTCTCGACGGACCCGGCCGCCGACGCCGGCAACGCCGCGCCGATCTTGGCCGCGCTCTTGATCGGAATTGACCGGAGGCGGCGAGAACAGAGAGCGGCCGAGCAGGGCAACCAGGCCGAGCAGGAGCGCGCCGGCCAATGAATAACAGATTCGCCGCCGACGAACTGCGCCGCGCTATCACCGCGTTGGCCGTGATCGAGGAGCATGGGAACCGAGACGAATGGGCCTACATCCTACGGCAGGCCCAGGACTCCGCGCCATCGGTCGAACGATGGGGAAACGCAACAGGGAACCAGCAAATTGGCGGCAGTTTGTTGGCGGCACGACTGGCTGACCTGCTTGGCGAATCGCGCGACCGATGCGAGCTTGCCGCGGCCGAAGTCTTCGCGCCCCAACGTCATCGGGCCGTGTTTGATGCAATCATCTTCTACGCGGAGGAGTTGACCGGCGCCTCCTCGCGCCGCAAACCTCCTGCCACGTCAGCACCGATTCAGCGGCCGGCTGTGCGAATCGTCGGGGATCAGGAGGCCCCATCATGACAGACCTTCGCGTTTCTGTTGGCGAACGGAACGGCGACGGCAAGCGGGCCGTGGTCTATCGCGTGGGCGAATCTGAGTACCCCGATTCGATTGACCTGGCTTCCGCCTGGCAGCGGCAGCAAAGCGTAAAGCGAGCGCTGGCCGCCTTCGCGCTGCCGGTTGACAATCTGGCCGCCCTCGACGCCGAGCTATCACGAGTCGCCAAACAAGCTGATGCTGCTGGCGAGCACAAGGCGCCACGATTCCCCCTTGTCAGTTGTAAGGCCCTCGACGGCGAAGACTATACCCCCAGCCCGATTATCACGGAAGCACTGTTTGCCGGCAGCCCAGCGGTTGCAGGAGGGATATTCAAAGTCGGCAAGACCCTTATCACGATGGACGCGGCAATTTCCATTGCCACCGGCCGGCCCTTTCTCGGTTCTTGGACCGTGCCCGAGCCCCGCGTCGTCGTCTATTTCACCGGCGAAGGCGGGCCAGTGGTTGCCCAAGAGTACGGCAGGCGGATTGCATCCTCCAAGGGAATCGCCCTTGCTGACGTGACGAATCTTCATTGGTGTTTTTCCGTGCCGCGGCTGGAAAGCTTGGGCGACCTGGACGACTTCGCAAAAGTCTTGGAGGACACCGGCGCCGAAGTGGGAATCCTCGATAACTTGATGCTATGCCTGAGCGGCGAGAACGCCGGAAACGTCTACAGCATGGGCGGGGTTCTCGGTAACGCGGTTCGGATATGTTCTGAACGTAATGTGACGCCGGTTTTCGTCCACCATTTCAAACGGACCCGCGCAACGGCTGACCAATACGCCCCAGGTGAGCTTGCGGACCTAACCCAAGCCGGCGTGGCCGAGATCGCCGGCCAGTGGTTGCTACTGACCCGGCGCCAAGCCTACGACCTCGCCGAGGCGGGCGAGCACAAGCTATGGCTGAGCATCGGCGGACGCATGGGCCATTCATCGTTGCACGCCCTGGATATTCACGAGGGACGACGCAGCGACCCAGACGGGCGACGGTGGCAAGTCGACGTGTTAGGACCGGAAGACGTGAAACAGCAGGCCGTCAACGGCAAGCAGGCCCAGCGACAGGCCAAGGTGGACGCCGACCTCGACGCCGACCGGCGGGAAATCGTGGCCGCGGCCGTCAAGGTAAAAACCCCCGAGAGCAAGACCGCGCTGCGGGAAATGGTGTCTTGCGGCCATGCCCGTTTTGGGCGGGCGTTCGCCTCCCTGGTGTCCGATGGCACCCTTGAGCGGTCCGAGGTGACGAAGACGAACGGCCAAACCTATGACGGTTGGAAGGTACGCAATGACCAAGAAATCTAGCACCCGCCCACACCCGCCCACCACACCGGCCCGGAAAGCTGGGCGAGTGGCCACCACACACCGGCCCCGCGCCCTACGTAGTAGGGCGGGGCGGCTGGTGGTGTGCCCGAGGAAAAAGGCGACTGAGGGCGCGACGGAAAAGCTGGGCGGGTGGATTCCGGCCGAGTTTGCTTTGCCGGCGACCATCGACGGCATCGAGGCGGGCCGGCCCGACCGGGGCGAGCTATTCCGCGAACGGCCCGACGATTCACGCGAGGGCCGGTTGGCCCGGCTGACAGGGGAACGAGGATGAGCACGACGGGCACCACCGACGCCGGCAAATCGTTGCGGTATGTCTATGTCGAGCGTGCGAGATGCCCCCGTTGCGGGTTCGCAGACTTGCAGACCATCCGGTCAAAGGACCAGGGCGACGGAACGCGGCAAAAACGGACAGTATGCCGGCATTGCTTTCATCGGTTCATTGTGGTGTTGGAGTAGCCTTGCCAATTTTTGGAATTGTGGGGGGAGGCGTCTGCTACGATTCACGCGAAAGGACGAAATGCCATGAGCGAAAAAAGAAGCCTTGGCCGCCACGTGACCATTGGCGCAATGTGCGGACGGCTACAGCACGCACCGGCGGAAATCGAGCAGGCAATCCAAGAGTTGGGAATCATCCCGGTTTTGCAGCTTAACGAACTGCGGTATTTCTCCGTTGACGATGAAACCGCGATCGCGCGGCGGCTGCGCGAACGCGACCAGCGAGTTGAGACGCGATCAAAGTAACTAACCCCGCCGGCCGATGCCTCAGGCCGAGCGGAAAAACACCGAGGCAAAAGAAGGGAGCTTCAATCGTGAGTACAGTTTTAACAGACGTTGCGGAACTCAAGGGCAGTCCCCAATTCCAAGAATGGGTCGAAGCTGTGGCCAGCGGCGAGGCCAACCCCGAGCAGGAGGCCGGCGCCTTGCGTGATCTCGGCCAGAGGCTCTTGCAGGAACAGGCGACGGCGCTGGCGCGGCAGGAGGTGCAGGAAGCCGTCGATTACCGCAAACCCCGCCGGGCGGCGCGCCAACTGGCGGATGAACTTCCCGAGCGTCAGGCCCGACGGCAAGCTGCCTGCGCCGCCCGTGACGAGGCACAAGTGGAGATGCAGGAGACGTTGGAGCGCCTTGCGAAACGTGTCCAAGTTCTCGCCGAGCAGGCACACAGCGCCGAAATTGCGGAGGCAAAGTGCTACGCAGCGGTCAAATATCTTCAGAAATCTTACCGCGGGCCCCTCACCGCGGAACTGGCGGCAATCCACGAGCAAGGCCGACAACTGGCCGACGAGCTTGCTGGCATCAAGGAGGCCCGCGGCCGGACGAACTGGTGGCTTTCTGGTCCTCCGATGATTCGCGCATCGGTCAAGCCGGAGCAGCAACGAAAACTGCGGGCGCGCCTTACCGAGGCCGACGAGAAAATCGCCCGGCTTGAGGCGGCCAGCGAGGAAAACCGCCAGCAGGCGGCCGAGATCGAACGCGCGATGTTGCAGCCGTAGGTCAGACACGCGATGCCCCTTCCAGTACTTTGCCGGGAGGGTTCAACACGAAAGGAAAAAGCGAAATGCTGACTGCAAAACCAAAGACCGAAATCAGGGCCTTCGGACTCCACCGTCAAGGCGTGGAGGTGCCCGACCGACGCCGCAAGCCGCGAAAGCCGACGTCGGAGCAGAGCGTGGGCCAACTTCGCCAAGAACTCGACGCGCTCGAATCGCAGATTGCTTTGGAGCAGACAGAGGCCGCGGAACAGACCAAGCGAGCAGCGGTGTCACCCGAACGCGAGGCGATTCAGCAAGCGGGCATCGCGCGGCTTCGCGCGATGGCTGCCTCACGCGATAACGGCAGCGACGACTCCCACGAGCTTGCCGCGCTGGGCGTCAGCGAGTGGGGACCGGCCAAGCGATAGTCTTTCGCAATCACTGTTCTCACACGAAAGGAAACTCCAATGGCGAGCAAGTTCAATTCGCCCGGTTGGCTCAAGCAGACTCCGCCCGGCCGTCAGCCGGCGTGGCTCAGTGGGCAGCCGGCCGCCCCGGCGTCAGTCCCCGGCTCGAACATGCAGCAGCCGGCAAACCAGCCGGCCCGGTCGGTTGGCACGCAGGCGGCGGTCGACGCATCGGATCAGGCGGTTGAGGACGTGACCGGGATCCAAAACCTGAACGCGGTGCAACAGGCGCAGGCCCAGCAGCCGCCGGCCGAGTAGAGGGTAGGGGGGGGTAGGTCGAAGCGCGGCGCGATGGTCGCCGGAACCGCATGGTAAGCATCGCAAGAATTTTGTCAAAAATGGCAGTGGGAGGGGCTGAAGCCCGAGAGCGCCGCTAATGACCTGGACCGACACATTGCCAACGATGGACCTGGACAGCGTCCGGCCAATCTTCGATGAACTGGCTGGCCACGAGGTTGACGCCGGGCGGCAATGGGTGGGCGATCGTCGGCACGTGCGCAGAACGGACAAGCAGGTGTTGCTCGACGCCAGGCGGTTGCGGAACGCTATCGAGCACATCGGCCGGTTGCCCGAGGCCGGCGAAGCCTTCCACCTGGTGACCGCCAAGCGATATTCGCTCTGGCACGTGGTCAAGGCGACGTTGACGCTGGCCGCCCCGGCGAAGATCGAGCGGTTGACCGTGGCGACACTGGGCTTTAGCCGTCAGAACCTCGAAGAACTGTTGGCCGCCCTGGACGCAGGCGACATCGGCAAGGTGGATTTTCTCTTTAGCGTTTACTTCAAGAGCAATGAACGGGAAATATGCGAACGGCTCGCGCACGAGTTGGCCACCAGGGGGCAAAGGGTGGTTGCGTGCTTGCAACATGCCAAGGTGGTCTTGATGGAGATGAGCACCGGCGGCGCCTACGTGGTCGAGAGCAGCGCCAACTTGCGGAGTTGTTCCAGTATCGAGCAGATCACCCGGACGTGGATTGATTCGGTTCTGAGAGGGAAAGCAAAATGAGAGGCCGCCCCCGGACCCCGACCGCCCTAAAGAAAATGATCGGCACCTACCGCCGCGACAGGGACAACGGCCAAGAACCCCGGCCGCAAGCAGGGATCCCGAAACTGCCGGCGCACCTCGACAGGCAGGCCCGAAAGGTTTGGCGGTACTATGCCCCGATCCTTTCCGAGTCTCGGATATTGACGATGGTGGACCGGGAAGCGCTCGCGTGCTTTTGCGTGGCCGCCGGCAGACGTGCCCAGGCCGAGATGGAGCTTGCGAAGACCGGCCCCGTGGTCAAGTCGCCCAGCGGTTATCCGATTCAAAACCCGTGGCTCGCCGTTGCCAACAAGGCGATGGAGCAAATGTTGAAGTGGGGCCAGGAGCTTGGCCTATCGCCCGCGGCACGCAGCCGCCTCCACGTCATGCCGGCCACACAAACGGGCGACATGGGCAACGGTCGGTTCTTGTCGAAACTCGTAGGGTAAAGCCGATGCGAAAACAAAAAAAGAAACGGCCCCGACCGACTGCCAGCGAAAAACAGGCCACGCCGCAATGTGACTGTGAGACGCAGCTCGACGACATCGCCTTCACGGTCGACGACATCGCCTTCCGGCTGGACCTGCTGATTGAGGCCGTCGAAAGACTGACGCGAGCGCAACCAACGAAGGCGAAGCCGAGATAGCATCCTCCCGAACTAAGCCCATATCGAAAAGGACTGTTTACGATGGCACCGACAATCGAATACCGGCGAGCGAGCTTCAGCCCCAGCAGCGGACAGGCGCCGAAGGCTTCCCAATCCGGCGGCAAGTGGGTCTTCAGCGGCTACGTCTTCGCGTGGGACACGCCCAGCGACGACCTGGGCGGCTACACCGAGATCATTCGCCGCGGCGCGGCAGCCAAGGTACTGGCGGACCCCAACAACGTAATCTTTGGGCTGCTTGACCACGACAAGGCGGTGCGGAACATTTTGGGCGACAACCGAAGCGGCAGTCTATCCCTGGTCGAAGACGATCACGGCCTGGCCTACATACTTCGGCCCGCCGATACCACGGCCGCCGAAGACTGCGCGAAGATCATACGCTCTGGCTCGCCGGTCGGTGTGTCGTTTGCGTTCGTGTGCGGCCGCCAAGAACGCGCGACCCTTCCCGATGGCTCGATGCGTCGGACAATCTTGGAGTTTGCCGCAATCGAGGAAATCTCGCTGGTGGTCGATGCCGCCTATAAATCTTCAACGGTGTCGGCCATCGAAATGGGGAAGACTCGACAACGGCCAGCCCTGCCCGCGGAAAGATCGAACGCCGCGCCCAGCGTGGACTATCTGCGGCGTCAACTCGACCAGGCGGAAGCAGAGTTTGCTTGCCGATCCAATCCCCACCACGACGAAGCTGGGAAGTTCCACGACGGCAGCCCTGGGCAGTTGCTATCGGCGTCGCAAGGCCGGTTGCGGAAAGCCATGGCGCGGCACGACCGGGCGAAAGACGCCTACGCGGAGAAGGACGGCACAGGCCAGTGGGTGGACCTTCAGGACAGCCGGCTTGCCCTTCAAGCCGCTATCGACGAGGCCGACGCCGTTACGCGCGACGTGACGGCAATGCACGAGGACCGTTGTAGCGACCATCGGGCGATGGTCGATGCTAGCCGGCGGAAGTTCGCGCAGCTTGTCGCGCAGGCAGCAGGAGCCCCCTAAATCAACTCGCCGCGGCCGGGCGCCGTCGGAAAGCTCCCACCCGGCGGCAGCCCCGGCCGACTTGCAGCGAACGCATAGGACGCGATTCTAGGGCCACTTGGCCGCAAGGTATCAAACCACGTCCGAGGCGTCAGGAACGCAACGGCAGGGCAAGGGCGGGGCCGGTTTTGAGATCGAGGGACCGAAAGCCATGATCTTGAGCAAAACGACCACCAGCTTGTGCATCATCTGCTCGAAACCGGGTGCGAGCGGAAAATGGGAAATCTGTTCCTCGTGTCGAACCGAGCTTGTACGCCGATCCGCCCAGCGCCAAGCCACAATGGCGCCGAACTATTGCATGGGCTGCCAGAGACTCCGCAGCGGTCCGCCCGCCATCGGTCAACTCTACTGCCCGAGGTGTGCCGAGCGGTTCGGAGAGGGGCCAAAACCATGATTGACGCGATTGTCCACTATCGAGGGTCCGGCAGCGAACGGCGGCACCTGGCGGCGGTCCCCGCGGCCGGCGCCTACGTCTTCGGCCCGGGCGCGGCGGGCCGGCTGTGGCAGGTGTCGGCCGTGGTGGTCGACGACCAGGCCACCCAGGTGTACGCGCTCGAGGTGTCGCCCCGGCTGGCATCGGAATTGACGGCCGCATGGGCAACGTGGGGCGAAGCCCGAGAGGGTACTTGACGGGCCCGACGTGAAAGCGATAATGAAGACGTTCAAAGCTGATGGCAGTATGAGGTTCTCCCATGACGTTCAATTCTCAGAACGTGGCACGTAGCCCCCTTGGCCCGAGCCGACTGGTAACACCGGCCGCGCGGTCTCATACCCGCGTGAACAGGACCAAGGGGGTTACGTCCTTTTTGGGGAGGTTCGCACATGACCGAGCAGCAATTTCAATCTGAGATGGGGCGTGCTGAAACGATGCGCCGTCTCACCGCCAATCCGGCCGAATCCGAATACTATGCCGGCTACATCCGCGGTTTGCGTCGAGCATACCACGGCGAGAGCTTCGGCACCGAGGAGGAGCACACGTTGCGATTGTCCCTCACAGAGGACAAAGACCCAGCACGGGCGGCAAAGGGACGAGGATACCGCGACGGTCTGGACTTTGGCAAAGAGAGGATAGGAAACCCATGATCCGCAAAGCAGAAACGGCCCTCATCCCGGCAGCGGCCTATATCCGCATGAGCGGCCGGCAACAGGAGAAATCCCCCGACGAGCAACGGGCGGAAATTACGAAACTTGCCACCCGCGAAGGGTTCTCGGTGGTCGAGTGGTTCGCCGATGAGGCGATCACCGGCGATAGTTCGACCGAGGACCGGGCAGGATTGGCCGCCATGTTGAACGCGGCGAAGGCCGGCAAGTTCAAGGTAATCGTGGCGTGGCACACCAACCGTATCAGCCGCGAAGACCCGATGGACGCCATTGTCCTCTACAACCAGTTACGCAAGGCCGGCGTGGGGCTGCATACCTGTTGTGAGGGCGCCATCGACCTGGACGACTTCGCCAAGCAGTTGCTTTTATTCGTGAATCAGAAGGGCAACAAGGATTACCTGATCGAACATTCGGCCAAAACGCTCAGGGGGAAGATTGCCAACGCCAAGGCCGGCGGCAGGAACGGCGGCAGGGCAATCTTCGGACTGGACCGGGGCCTATTCGACTCGACGGGCCACCTTGTACGCCGCTTACTTCCGGGTGAACACGTCCACATGGCCGGCCATCGGGTGCAACTGCTGCCCAGCACCGACAAGATGAAGATCGACGCGGTACGGTTCGCGTTTCAGCGGTTCGATACCGCGGACATCGGACTTCGGGATCTGGCCCGGGAGATGGAGGCCAAGGGCTACCCGAGCCCCACCGGCCGCGGCTGGACTCACGAGAACCTAGGTAAGCTGTTCAAGACGGCCGCCTATGTCGGCACGAGCCGATGGGGAAGTCTTCGGCGAGGGAAATACCACGTCTCCCAGGGTGACGAGATCGTCGCCATAGACAAGACTTCGGCCCCGGTCAACTGGCGAAAGAAGCCGGAGGAGGACTTGATCGTGAAGGAGAAGGCCAGCGAGGGCATCATACCCAAGGCCCTCTTCAAGCGGGTGCAGGCCAAGCGAAACGCCCAGGAGCGCAGGCTATCCCGCGGCACACGCCATGCCGATTATCCGCTCACTGGCCTGATTTTCTGCGAACACTGCGGAGAGCCCATGCACGGAACGGGGAAGGCCGTCAGAAACCGGGGCCGGCGACTTCGCTACATTTGCAGCACCTACGCCAGTTTCGGCCCCAGGTCGCTACGGAACACGACGTGCGGCCACCACATCATCGACGCCCAGCGCGTGCTAGGGTGGCTGGTCTGGAAGCTGCAGGAAGTCTATTTAGGGCCCGGGCGTGACGTGCTGGTCAAGGAAATCCGGCGGCAGTTGGCCGGCGAGGCGAAGACCAGCGCCGCGGACCGGGCACGGCTGGAAAAGAGGGCCGGCGACCTGGACCGGGAAGTCTCCCGGCTGGTCAAGGCGATCCGCACGGTGGACGCCGCGGAACTGGTCGAAGAGTTGCAGATTGTCCGCGGCGAGCGGGATAGGGTACGGGCGGAACTGGCCCAGGCCGGCAGACTCACCGATCCCCTGGACCTCGACGCCGAGGCGGAACGGATAGCAGACAGCCTATCGGCCATCGGCGAGCAGTTGACGACCGAAGACCCCGCTATCTTGCGGGAAGTGCTCCGGCAATTCGTGGCTCGCATCACGTGCCGATGGGGCTATAAGAAGCCGGGCAAGCGAGCCAGCTACCCGTTCTTGGAGGGCAAGGTAGAGCTACGGCCGCAAACCCCGTTTTCTGTTTGTGGGGTAGTGGCAACAACGTGGACATGATGTTCCATGTCCTCTGCCGCCTCGGCTACGGCGTCTCCCTCGACGCAGCAGCCCGTGGCATGGGTCTTGCGGGGAAGCCCGAGGGCATGAACGGCGCGGTAGCACCGACGCTTTGGGCGGAGGGGAAGCGGGAGGAGGTGCTGCGGTACGTCGGGCAGGACGTGCGGACCACGTTGGAGTTGGCTCGGGCGTGCGAGGGGTGCGGCGAGCTGAGATGGGTCGCCAGGAGCGGGAGGCTTCGTCGTATGACCTTGCGAGAGGGATGGCTGACGGTCCGGGAGGCTCTGGAGCTGCCGTTGCCGGATACTTCCTGGATGGACGAACCGTGGCCGAGGGAGAAGTTCACGGGGTGGATGGGGTGAAGGAACGGGGCGGGAGAATTAGCGGGCTGACTGGAGTTCCGCGCAGCTCTGGGCTAACATGGTGGGGAGTTGCCGTTCGGAGCATATCCGAGCGGCATCGAAACGGAAATACGGGCTAGACTCGTCGCCGTGGTTAGTCTAGACCGGCTTCAGGCCCACCGCAAAAGGGAATCCCTCTGTAGTTCTATCCCGCCAGCTACGCTCCCGCCTGCGGCACCATTACGGCCGTACACATCCTCAAAATAACGGAGAACAAGCATGCGCCTGCCACGTTGCCTTCTGCCTGCGATGATGCTGATCGGAATCCCGTCGCTCGGCCACGTACTGGCCGCCGAACCGAAGGCGGGCCTGCCAGCGCTGGAAAATGCGGTCCGGCTTAACGACCAAACGTTGCTCGCCGAGAAATCGGTGGAGCTCGCTCTGCCGGCGCTGCCGGCCAAACCGGGCAAAGTTGTCGTCCTACAATTCCGCACAGTGTCGTATTCACCATCGCCGGCCGGCTGCAATAACCATGCGACGGTCGCGCTGAACGGCACGCCGTTGGCTCGCCACACGTCCGGAGGGAGCGAACGGCTGATCGGCCGCTCGCCTTCTTATGAGTTCACCGAGGGATATCCCGACACGTCCTGTTCGGTCTTCAATGGCTCTCTGCTGACGACCATGTTTGCACCCGACGTCGACACCGGAGATCGAATGTCCAAGGACGGGCTCGGGGCAACCTACGTGATGGACATCTCCGACGTGGCCCGTGGCGTGGATGGAAACAGTCTTTCCATTCGCAACCTCCGCAAGCCCTTGGAGGCTGGCCAACGGGTGGACCTGATCGTTCGCGACCTGGCGGTCGGTTGGATGGATCGCGGGCAACTGCCGCAGCCGCCGAGCCTTGTCCCACAGCGTCCCCCGCTGAAGACCGCGGTCAGCGCCGGCTCCATTCGCCTGGCCTGCGGCCAAGCCGGCGGGTTCACGGTATCGGCGGCCGATGGACTCGAACTGCTGGTGGAGACCGCCGTCGGCATGAAACCGCAAGTCCCTTCGGAGTTGATCGCGTCCGAGACGCCAAGCCAAAATGCGCAGGCGAAAGTGCGCGTGGAACCGTTCGGACCAGCCGGTTACGAGATGACCGCCGAGTGGCCGGCCTCGGCTCTAAGACTCGTCCGCACCGTGGAAATCAAGGGGGAGCTTGTCGAGTGGAAAGAACGGTGGACGAACACCGGCAAGATCATCGCGGCCGTGCCCTTCCGCCACCGGCTCTGCCTGCGAAAGGATCCGACGCGGTTCTACCTGGCGGGGAGCACCGACATCGACGCGCGGGCTGCCAGCGCCGAGAACCCCACGCTCTTCTTGGAATCCACCAAGCGTGTTGGAGATGGGTTCGGGGTGGTCGCCGAGAGCGATTGGCTGCGGCTGCTGTTCGGGATGCGGGCACAAGGCAATAGGGCGGAGCTCTTTTCGCAAACGCTCGCGATGGCGCCCGAATCGAGCATCGACTTCACGTTGACGATCACGCCCGTTTGTGACAATGGATCGTATTGGACATTTATCAACGGCGTACGGCAACGCTGGGGGCTGAACCAGTTCGGCGTGCGGTTGCCGATTTTCTGGAATTTCGCCCAGGCACAAGGCGGCAAGACGCCGGCCGAGACGTTCGCAAAATCGCTGGGACACTTGGGGCCCGTCATGGTGGCCGCCGGGACCTGGTTGCGCAGCGAAGCCGATCACCGCGTCGTCACCGCCGGGCGATATCCCAAGTTGCCCTCCGGCGTTGCGGCGGCCCCCGGCGGCACGCCCGATCTGGATATCGAGGCTTTTCTCACCTTCAAGCACGAAGTCCCCTACCAAGAGCAGTTTCAGAAGGACGCGGAGGCCATTCGCCGGGTGGTCCCCCAGGCCAAGGTGATTCAACGCATGCACCCGGCCATGGAGGTGGTTTACAAGCCTTTGGCTCATCGCTGGCCCTATATTGCCGACGCCATCCGCAACGAAGCAGGCGGTTACTTCGAAGACGCGTACTACAGCCGAGTCCACATGCACGGCTACGTCGAGAAGGGTTGGGGCGTTCTTTACTTCGTGCCGCGATCCGGCTCCGCGTACTTGGACACGCTGCTGCGTGCCGAACGCGAGAGCATGGACGCCCGTGGCGGCGACGGCATTTATAGCGATGAATTCAGTTGGGCCTACCATACCCGAGGCTACAGCCGCTACGATTACAGTCGCTGGGACGGCTACTCGGCCGACCTGGCAGCGGAAGGCCATGTCAAACGGCTGAAGTCGGACAACGCGTTCACGACCGAGTCGGCCCAGCTTCAAATCGTCCACGAGGCGCTCCGCCGCGGCAAGTTCTTCCTCGCCAATGGCGGAGTCGCCCTGCGGAGCGTCACCGTTCTGCCGGTGGCGCGATTCGTGGAAGGGGGAAATGGTGAGCCGTCCATGGCCGGCGGGCACTTCAGTTCCGTGCCCTTGGTCCTCGGCAATTTCGGCGACGAAACCACGCGCCGCGGCATTTTCGAGGCCGTGAAGAGCTGCCTTTCCATGGGCTGCGTGTATTCGCCCCACTCCTGCAACTTGCTCTTGGAAGGGCCCGACAATTTCGTCTGCAAACTCTATCCGATCACGATCCGCAAGCTGGGGCCGGGCTGGATCGAAGCCCAGGAACGCTTGATCAGCCGCGTTTCGCGAACTTTCAGTTGGCCGGGCCGCGCCGCCACGCTGCGGCTTTACCGTTACGACAGCCGTGGCGACCTGTTGGGCCGGCCCGATCTGGTGCGGATTAAGGCCGGGCAGCGATTTGATCTGCGTGTTCCGAAAGACGGATTGGTGATTGCCGAGATCGTGGTACCGCCCAAGAAACCGTGACGCGCGGCTGCCACTCGCGGTGTGCGTGCGGATTTTCGCTGCTCACAATGCGTTAGAATTAAGAACCCGGATTTTTGCAAAGTGTGGTTTGGTGTCGTGAAAAGGGGTAACTGGATCCGATGGTGTTTGGGATGGCAGGTGGCAACCAAGAATGGTGCAGTGTCCCCTCACATTATCGCCCAGTACGCCCTCTCGCCGCCCACTCGCCATACCGTGACCTGACCCGCCGCCGCCGGATCTCCCGCAGGTCTTCGAGGGTGTCTTAAGAGATGCGAACGACCTTGCGGAGACCGTCCCTCGATACGCCCGCCGCACCGAATCGGGCGATAAGCATCGTTAGCTCCATCGTGTCGGAGACTTCCTCTTGTCCACTCGCGGAAGGACGTTCTCGGCATGGAGGCAGGCGGCTGGTCGTTTCTTCGAGCGGTTTCGAGCGGGAAAATCAGCGGGCTGACTGGAATGCCGCGCAGCGATTGGCTACCATGGGGGTGTCGCTCGGAGCGTATCCGAGCGGCGTCCAAATAGGAAAGACGGGTTCGGGAAGTTTGTACCCTCAAGCTTTCTGCGTGGGTCGTGTCTCAGCCCCGCGAGATGGGGCTCGGCTCCGGTCTTCCTACAGCATCGGGGATACGGGAGAAGCTAGGGAGCCTGCACGAAACACCGGAAAAACAGTTGGCAGAGCGTTCCTGGAAGCCTATGTCCGCGACCTGGCCAAGGACTTGCGGCTGAACGTTCCATAACGAATTGTGCGTACCGATGCTTTCAGCATAGTCCTGAAGGCGGCAATCTCTGACTTTGGAGGAATATCGTCGATGAGTGAAACGACTAGAAGTGCAACACCGCGTCGCGAGTTCTTGAAGAGCACCGCCCGCATCGCCGCGGTCTCAGCCCTGGCGGGCGTGGCCATTCCGCACGTCCATGCGGCCGAGGACAACACCATCCGGCTGGCCCTGATCGGCTGCGGCGGCCGGGGAAGCGGCGCCGTCGCCAATGCCTTGTCGGCCGGCGGGCTGGTGATGGATGATCGTTTTCGAGCCAAGGACGAAAAGAACTTCGATTCCCAGGGGCCAGTCAAGCTGACGGCCATGGCCGACCTCTTTCCCGATCGGCTGGATTCGGCGCACAAAGCGTTGACCAAAGCGTTCGAGGACAAGATCGACGTGCCGAAAGATCGGCAATTCATCGGTTTCGACGCCTACAAGAAGGCGATCGACTGCCTCCGCCCCGGCGACGTGGCCCTTCTGACCACCCACGCCGCCTTTCGTGCCCCCCACCTCGAATATGCGGTCGAAAAGGGCGTCAACGTCTTCATGGAGAAAAGCTTCGGGGCCGATCCGGGCGGTATCCACCAGGTCATCGCCGCGGGCGAGGCGGCAAAGAAGAAAAACCTCAAAATCGCCTGCGGACTGATGTGCCGCCACTCCACGGCACGCCAGGCGATGATCCAACAGATCCGCGACGGCGCCATGGGCCAAATCCAGCTCATCCGCGCCTATCGCATGGATCCCGGCTGGCGGATGGGCCCCTTCGATCGCGGCGAGAATGAGCTGCTCGGACAAATCCGCCGCGCCGTCCTGTTCTTATGGACCTCCTCCGGGTTCTTCCTCGAATACATGATCCATCAAATCGACGAGTGCTGCTGGATCAAGGACGGTTATCCCGTCAGCGCGCACGGCGTGGGCGGGCGGACCGTCGATAACGCCGATTGCAGCCAGAACCTCGACTCCTATTCGGTCGAGTACACCTTCGCCGACGGCACGAAGGCGCTGGTGACCGGCCGCTACATCCCCAACTGCTTCAACGACTTCGTCACTTACGTCCACGGGACCAAGTGCGCCGGACAATTCTCGGGCAACATCCACGCGCCGACCTCGCAGATCTACAAAGATCAACACATCGCCGATAATAACGTCGCATGGAAGCCGAAACGGGAGCGGGTCAATCCCTGGCAGAACGAGTGGAACGTGCTCTTGGACGCCATCCGCAACGACAAGCCGCACAACGAGTCTCGCCGGGCTGCCCTTTCGGACCTCGCCGCGATCATGGGCCGCGCAGCCGTCCATACGGGCAAGGTCATCACGTGGGACGAAATGATGGCCTCGAAGTTCCAGTTCTGCCCCAACGTCGCCGGTCTGACGACCGATAGCCCCGCGCCGGTCCATGCCGACGCCAAGGGCCGTTTCCCGGTGCCGGTCCCCGGCGCATGCACCGAGGTCTGAGCACATCTATAATAAGCATAGCGGGTGCCATGGCCACGCTTGCAGGGCCATGGCACCCAACATGTTACACTGAACCGAGATCTGCTCTAGGATCGTGGACGCCCAATACGCTTTACGTCATGGCCAGCCCCGGTTATCTCCCTTTCGGGATGTCGGCGCCAAAGTGCAACAGGCCGAAATCCTTGGGGCAAAAATGGCTCGGTTCGCGCGAGGGTGACCAAGCCATGTAGGTGACCGGTTTCCCGCAGTATCGGTTGCGGTAGAAATTGGCCGCCAAGGACTGTCCGACCTTCGCACCCAATAAACCCAAGTCCTGCAAGGGAATGCGAATCTGCGCGATCCATCGGTTGTTCTCCCGGAAGGTTTTGACTTCCGCGCCGCTGTTCCATTTCGAATCAGCGGGATCCATAGCATCCTTCGTTTCGCCATCCCACAAAGCCCCGGTGGCACTGATGATGAAATGGTAGCAGCGGGCGGGCTTTTCCGGGTCGGGACAGAGGAACGCTTCCACCGAGTCGTCTTCGTAGGCGTTCGCGCCGTATCCCCACGTGGGCGATAGACAGGGGAGGGGATCGTTATGTTAGAATGGCGAGACGAACGAGCCTGGATCGGCTCCAGACCGACTGTAATTGGGAAAGACGGGGGGAACTCTTGCATGTCTTTACGAGGAGGATTGATCATGCGTTTTCGTCATTATTTTGGTCACGCCGGAATTCCTGCCTCGCGGCTGCTTCTCGCAGCAATTGCGGTGCTGGGCGCGATCCACTTTTCGGCGCTCCGGTTAGCGTTTGCCGCGGACAACGCGACGACGGGGTTCCACTTCCTGGCCGCCGATCCGTCGCTGCGCGCCCAACTGCGGAACGCCAACGTCATTCCGGGACAAGCTACGTTCGTGGGCAAAGTGCTACAGTTAGACCAATCCTGGGAAGCCCCCTTCATGATCATGTATCCGGGCAGCATCGTGACCGATCCGGCGAATGGCCAGTGGCGGATGTACTACGAGGTGTTCAAGTCGGAGAACGAGCGTTTCGTGGCATTGGCCACCAGCGGCGACGGCGTTCATTGGATCAAACCCCGGTTGAACATTACGGGCACGACATACACCAGGGATCGGCGCAACAACTTCGTTCAAAGTGCGCAGACCTGGGCCGTCGGTCCCAACGTGTTCGTGGACCCCACGGCGCCGGCGGGCGAACGATACCGCATGACGACCGGCGTGGGCGCCACTACCCTCTATGCAGACGCGTCAGCCGACGGTTTGCACTGGCGGCAGGTGGCGGTCATTACGTCCGGCGAGACCGATGTGGACTCGCAAAACACGGCGTTTTGGGATCCCAGGACGAAACAGTACATCGCCTATATACGCCATTGGTATCCGGCGGACGGCGTCTCGCCGATGCGGCGAGGCTTGGTCGTCAGGCGATCCAGCACCTTTGATACGAAATGGACGGGCCCGCTGGAGTCCACGATCGATCCGGCAAAGGTTTCCGGCATCGGGCCGGGCCCAGCCAAGCCGGATATGTACTGTTCGAGCGCCCTGCCTTACTACGGCCAATACGTCGGGTTGCCGTCCATGTTCTACCATGTGGACTCAAATCCGTCCGGCAACGGCCCGCTCTACCCGACCTTCATGTACAGCCGGGACGGTTCCAATTGGAGCTTCCAAGATGCCTACCACCCGATTATCGACCTCGGCGGGCACGGCCACTTCCCGTCGGATGATTCGGCTGCACACTCCAACTTCGGCCAGGCATACATGATGACCTCACTTCCCGAACGCAATGGGGAACTCTACCTTTATTACACCTACTTCCCCGTGCAGCATGCCTCCGCATCCGAACCTTCCGGCCAGATCTATCTCGCTAAACTTCGCGAAGATCGGTTCGTGGGGATCCAATCCGCCGGGAACGGTATCGGCACTTGGACAACATCTCACATTACCTTATCCGGTAACCCCGGTCACCTGAAGTTGAACGCGGTAGTTGGCGGCTCGGTGCGCGTCGAGGTCCTCGACGCCGCGGGGACGGCCATCAAAGGCTTCCAGAAGGCTTCGTCGCTGGCTATTGGCACGGGCGACTACCTCGACGCGCTAGCCCGGTGGACCGATGCCAACAGCTTGAATGCCCTGGCGGGCCGAACGGTTACCCTGAAGTTCTACTTGGACCATGCCACGATCTACAGTTTTCACTTTTCACTTTGATGCCGCTCCGAGCCATCGAGCATATGTCTCCTGCTGCCGCCAGGGGCATGGGCGTGGACGGGAAGCCCGAGGGCATGAACGGCAGGCTCGCCCCCGCGCTTTGGGCGGAGGGGAAGCGGGAGGAGCTGCTGCGGTACGTCGGGCAGGACGTGCGGACGACGCTGGACTTGGCGACCGGCTGCGAGTCCTGCGGCGCCTTCCGCTGGGTCGCCCGTAGCGGCAAGATGCGCTGTATGACTTTGGGAGAGGGATGGCTGGCGGTGGAGGAGGCTCGTTCGTTGCCGTTGCCCGACACCTCCTGGATGGACGAGCCGTGGCCGAGGGAGAGGTTTACGGGGTGGATACGGGGGGAAAACGCCATCGCCGTAACCCCGTATGGATCATGGAAATACGGGTGTTTTCCGTTGTTGCCGCCTGTAACCTC
>Ga0181520_10002941_pt1 | contig 30709 bp, 24 predicted proteins | sample PEATcosm2014_Bin_29_FD_132451 | JGI IMG/M metagenome (GOLD analysis project Ga0181520, IMG submission 132451) | Peatland microbial communities from MTU Mesocosm Facility, Houghton, MI, USA - PEATcosm2014_Bin02_30_metaG | ecosystem: Environmental > Terrestrial > Soil > Wetlands > Peat | place...
AGACCTGCTGCTGGCTGAACCCTTCCTCCAGGCATAACCGGACGGCCTTGAGTTTTTCATCGGCGGAGTAACGCCGCGATTTTTTCGCGCCGCCAGCCCCCCTCGGGGGGCTGTTCCTCTTCTGCTCTACTACGGTTTGTTCGTTCATGTTAACACTCCATCTATCATTGGAGTGTCAACCACTTTAGGTCTTAAATCAGTCTCACGATCTGGTAGCTAGGACAACGGCAAACGTGCTGGCGGCGAACTATGTGAGCGGTGCGGTGACATTGCCAGCGCAGCCAACACTGACCAGCGCCATTGCGGGTGCGAATCTGCAACTGACCTGGCCGGTTTCAACCGGAACCTTCCAGGTGCAATCGGCGAACAGTCTGGCTGGCCCGTGGAGCAATGCGCCTTTGGCGATTATCACCAACGATGCGAACGCCACGGTGACGGTTACGGCCATCAACCAGCAACAGTATTTCCGGCTGGTCGGACAATAAACTGCGCAGCGCAGCCGGTTCACGAACACCAATACCACTGACGCGCGGATTCCTTTTTGATTCCGCCTGGGGCCTGGCTGAAAATGGGTGGAACAGGCTGTCTGCTCGGCTTTAAGGGCCGGCTTGACTGTGAATCTGCCAGCCAGGCTGTATTGAATTAAACGGCGATTTGGCAATAAATGCTTGTCCCTGGCAACGCGTCCAAAATCAGCGGGCGGGATTTTAGATCATCAATAAGTTCCAGATTTGAGCTCGCCCGGAGGCGCTGCTCCGGCCACGGTTTGCCAGCCGCCGCCCAAGGCTTTGTAAAGCTGGACGAGGTCCAGAGAAATGGCTTGATCACTTTGGGCGAGGGCATCCTGCGCCGCGTCCAGCGAGCGTTCGGAATCCAGCACGCGCAGGAAATCCGTCAGGCCGCTTTGGTAAAGCTGCTTCGACAATTCCAACGCCTGCCGGTCCGCCTGCACGGACTGAAAGAGCGATTGGCGTCGGATTTGTTCCTCGGCGTAGGCAGTGAGCGCATTTTCGACGTCCTCCAGCGCCATGAGCATCGTTCGCTGGCAGGCATCCAGCGCCTGTTCCTGGCGGGCGTTTTGGACCCGGACATTGGCCCGGATGCGGCCGGCTTCAAAAATGTCCCATTGTAATGTCGGGCCGGCAGACCAATACCGGCTGGCATAATTAAACCAGTTTCCGGCGGACTCGCTTTCCAAACCGACCGTGCCCGTCAGGGAAAATTTCGGGAACAAATCCGCCGTGGCCACGCCGATGCGCGCGGTGGCGGCGGCCAGTTCGCGTTCGGCACGCTGCACATCGGGCCGGCGCTCCAGCAAATCGGAAGGCAATCCGACAGGCACCGCCGGCGGCGCGGCGGGGATGGGATTTTCGGCGGACATTTCGCTTGTCAACGCGCCCGGCGGCTGGCCAAGCAGCACGGCGAGATGGTGGACCGATTGCTGGAAGCCGGTTTCGAGTGACGGCACCTCGGCGGCCGTGGCCGACTCCAGTGCCGTGGCCTGCTGAACGTCAAGATCGCTGCTCAATCCGTTTTGAAAACGGCTGCGGGTCAGTCCCAAAATTTCGTTTTGCGCCTGGAGGTTTTGCCGGGTGATGACGAGGCGTTGCTGGAATCCGCGCGCCTCGATGTAATTGCGCGCGACTTCCGCGAGCAGCGAAACCCGCACGGCGCGCCCGCCGGATTCGGCGGCACCGAGTCCGGCGTTGGCGGCTTCCACGGCCCGGCGGGTGCCACCGAAAATATCAAGCTCCCACGCGGCATCGAAACCGGCGTTGTAAAGATTGTAATCCAGCGGCACGCCCGGCACCGGCGGAAAACTGTTTTGACCCCAGCGATTCCGGGAATACGAAGCCGAACCGCCGGCCGATGGCCACAGTCCGCCAGCCGCCACGTCGCGTTCGGCGCGGGCTTCGCGCACATGCGCTTCCGCGATGCGAAGATCAAAATTGGAGCGGATGGCCAGCGACATCAAAGTGTCCAGGTTGGTGTCGCCGAAATTTTTCCACCAAACGGTCAAGTCGGCGGGACGGTTCGTTTCACCGCCGGTGAGGGATGAATTCCATTGCGCCGGCGCGTTTATTTTCGGCGGCTGATAATTGGGTCCGACGGCGCAGCCAGCGACGAGAACCAGCCCGGCGATGGCAATGATGATCTGTTTCATAATTTGCCTGCTTCCTCGTTTTGATTGACGGTGTTCAGCAGATGAAGAATCACCTCGACGGTGGCGTCGTCACCGATGGCGGTGTTAATCATGGCGTGGAAATAACGGTGATCAGACCACTCGCAGCCAAAGTAATGTTTGGTGAACTTCCGCCGTTCTTCATCCATCGTGTCCACCAGTCGGGTGGCCTCGGCGGCGTTGCCCGCGCGCTCCAGCACGCGGCGGAACCGGCGTTCGCGCGAGGCGTAAAGAAACACGCAAAGCGTGTCCGCGCGGCCGTGGAGAAAATAGGGTGCGCCGCGACCGACGATGACGCACGGGCCGGCCGCAATGGCTTGTTCGACGACTTGTTTGATCAAGGCAACCAACCGGTCCGTGTTCAAAACCGCCAGGTCCGACAGCGGCGGATTTTGTTCAAAGCTGCCGCGCCAGATGATGTTGGCCAGGCGTTGCAGCCACGGATCCATGCGCTCATCGAGACGCTCACAAACCTCGGGCGAAACATGGGCCAGCCGGGCGATTTCCCGGGGCAGCGCGTGATCCAGCAAGGTCCAGCCGAGCCGCCGGGCGATTTTGTCGGCGACGGTGCTGGCGCCGGAGCCAAATTCCCGGCCAATGAGAATGATTTTTTTCATAACATCAAGGTTCACCTTATTCCCGCTGCGGTCGCGTGGCCGCGCCGGGGTTTTTCAAAAAACAGGATGCCCAAAACGCACACGCCGCACAATCCGGCAACCAGGTAAAAAATGTTCATGTAGGACCAATAATCCGACTGTTGGAGCAGGGTGTGGTAAAGGAAAGCCTGTGCCCGTTCCAAGGCGTCGGCCGGGCTGAAATGCGCGGCGAAAAACCCCTGGACGGTTTGGAGCCGCTGCTGATATTGCGGATTCAACGGCGACAACTGGCCGACCATTTGCGCCTGATGCGCCTGGGAGAAGCGTTCCAGACAGGTTGAAACCAGGGAAAGGCCGATGCCGCCGCCGAGGTTGCGCAGCAAATTCTGAATGGCGGTGGCATTGCCCATCTGCTCGTTGCGCAAGTTGCGGACAGCCAGCGTCGTCAAGGGCACAAAAATGAAACCCTGGCCGAAGCCGTTGATGATGTTGGGCAGAACGATGTTGCCCATGCCCATCTGTAGATTCATCCGACTCAAGATCAGGCTGCCCACGCCCGCAAACAGAAAACCGATGGTGACCAGAATTCGTTGATCCACCCGTTCGACGAGCGCGCCCACCAAAAACAACGCCGCGAGCTGCCCCAAGCCGCGCGGCATCACGGTCAGGCCGGCGTTGAACGCGTTGTAACCCATCAGTTGCTGGAGGAACATCGGCTGGATCGTGATCAGGGCATAAATGACCACGCCGTATAAGGCCGCGATGCCGCTGCTCACCGCGAAGTTGCGGTTCCAGAAGATGCGCAAATCCACAATCGGCTGCTTCGCGCACAACTCGCGCAGAATGAAGACGATCATCCCCACCGCCGCGATGCCCGCCAGCCAGCGCAACCAGACGGCCGAAAACCAATTCACTTCCTGGCCCCGGTCCAGACTGATTTGCATGGCTCCCAGCCAGACTGCCATGAAGCCGAAACCGATTCCGTCAATGCTCTTGGGCCGGCCCTCACGGATGTAAGGCGGGTCATGCAGCAGCAGCGAAATCAGAAAAAATGACGCCACGCCCACCGGCAGGCTGATGTAAAACATCCAGCGCCAGGAATAAGTGTCCGTCAGCCAGCCGCCCAGCGTGGGGCCGAGCGTGGGGGCGAGCACCGTCCCCATGCCAAACAACGCCATGGCCTCGCCGCGCTTGGCGGGGGGAAAGCTTTCCAGCAGGATGGATTGCGACAGCGGCTGCAACGCCCCGCCGCCCACTCCCTGCAAAACGCGGGCGATCACCAGCATCGTCATGTTGGTCGCCAGGCCGCAAGCCAGCGAAGCCAGCGTGAACAAAAGGGTGCAGACCAGCAGAAACCGCTTCCGCCCGAAATATCTGGCGAACCACGCGCTGGCCGGCAACACGATCGCGTTGGCCGCCAAATAGCTGGTCATCACCCAGGTGGCTTCATCCGGCGTGGCACCCAGATTGCCGGCAATATAGGGCAGCGCCACCGTGGCGATGGAGGTGTTCATGACCACCATGAACGTCGGCACCATGACCGCCAGTGCGGCGATCCACGGGTTGGCCAGCACCGGCGATTCGGCGACGGCGGCGGATCCGGCGTTGCTCATTTCACCCTCACCTGCGGCACGACGGACATGCCGGGTGCAATGTCCAAGCCGGCCGGCAGCGGTTCATCAAAATTAATTTTCACCGGCACGCGCTGCACCACTTTGACGTAATTGCCTACGGCGTTTTCCGGCGGCAACAGGCTGAAACGCGCGCCGGTTCCGGCTTGCAAACTATCCACGTGGCCCTTGAACACCCATCCCGGATAGGCGTCCACGTGCAATTCCACCGGCTGGCCCGGGCATAATCGGGTCAACTGGGTCTCCTTGAAATTGGCCACCACCCAAACGTCCGCCGGCACCAGCGTCAACAATGCCTGGCCGGGCTGGACATAATTTCCCAGTTGCACGCTGCGCGCGGTGATGCGTCCGTCGCGGGGCGCGAGAATTTTCGTGTAGGAAAGATTCAATTCGGCCTGTTGAAGTTTGGCTTCCGCCTGCTGCACGGCGGCGGTGGCGGTCACGACGCCCGCCTGGCTCAAGACCACTTCCGCCTCAGCGGCTTTGGACTGACTGCGGGCGGCCGCCAGATTGGCGTCGGCCGCCCGCGCCTGGGCTTGGGCCAAATCCAGCGCGCTTTTTGAAACTGCACGGCTTTCCACGGATTCATAACGCTTCAAATCATCCGCCGCCCGTTGATTTTCCGCTTCGGCGGCGGCCACCGCCGCCTGCGCTTGTGCGACCTTGGCTTCGCTCATTTTCACCTGCGCCTGCGCCTGATCCAACTGGCTGCGCGCGACCGCCAGATCGGCGCGAGCCTGGGCCAGGCCCGCCTCGTAATCACGCGGATCAATTTCCGCCAGCACGTCGCCCGTCCTGACTTTCTGGTTGTCTGTCACCAGCAATTTCAAAACTTGCCCCGGCACGCGCGGGCTGATCATCGTGACGTAACCGTCAATGAAGGCGTCATCGGTGGATTCGTAAGGCGCAAGAAAATGAATGTAATAAAAAATCGCCGCGCCAAGCATGCCCAGCACCGCGATGCCGGCGAGCACCCGCCATCTCCACAGTTTTTTACGCGGCGGCGGTGCGGTTTCGTTTTCGGAATTGGCAGCATTGCCAGTCCGGCTCTCTTTTTGTTCCATAAATTGATTCAGTGGATCCGGTTTTAATGACCGGAATTTCCAAAACCGTCAGGGCTTGGCCTTCGGTGACTGGGTTCCGGTCACCGCGCGATGGTCAAAAGCCTTTTGCAGCAGCTTCATCGCGCAATGAATGTCTTTTTGTCCGTCCACCGGGAGGTCCCGCAACGCCCCGGCCAGTTGCAAGCGGATTCCGTTGCGCCCCTTTTCCAGCGTCGCCCGGCCCCGGACCGTGAGGGTCAGGGCGATTTGCCGCCGGTTGGTCGGGACCGGTTGCCGTCGCACCAGCCGGCTGGCCACCAGCCCGTCAATCAGCCGGGACATGGACGGCAGGGAAAGCCCCAAATGCGCGGCCACCGCCGACAACGAGGAGTTTTTGATCCGGCTCAAAAAGGCCAGCGCGCGATATTGGGGCAGCAGCAGGCCCGCCGTGCGCTGCCGGCGAATCTGGTCGAAGATGAACAGATTCACCTGCGGCACAGTCTCCAAGATTTCACGGGCGCACTGCTGGGCGGGGTTGTTCATAAATAATTGTAAAATACAATAGTTGTATAAAACAATTATTATTGCATGGTCATCCCATGTGTCAAATCAATATCGGCGTGGGCCTAAGACAATCTGGCCGCGCCATCGCGCGGAGCAGTCTCCGCAAGCGCGGCGCTCTCCCCGGCTTCTCGATTGTCCGTGACCGGCAATTCCCCGGCCTGTTCCGCGCATGGCTTGGTCATGGTGGCGGAACCTTCAATGAATGCGTCATCGGTGGATTTATAATATTAACAGTTAAAATTGGTGAGCATCGTCTAACGCAAAACAACCTCTGTTTTTGACGGGTCGAAATATGGAACGTCCGAATTATCGTCCGAATTCAGTTGCGATAATCGTCCGGTCTCTGACAGCATCCGCCTGTTGTGGAATCAAATAGTGACAGCCGGTTCGATCCGAATTTCGCCACGCACTTGCTTTTGGAAATCGCGCACGAGCAGTCGGTGAAGCAACTGCTGCAAAAGCTCATCAGCAGTGCGATGGAACACGCTGACATGGCCGGCGTCCAAGTCTGGTTGGTGGATAAAGGAGACCTGTGCTCCGTTTGTGCTCAAAGACCGAAGTGTCCCGACCAAACCCGCTGCCTGCACCTGGTTGCCGGCAAGGGCAAATCATTTTCCATCTCCGGAGCGGGTGTTCCTCGTTTTGATGATCTCAATGCGCGGATGCCACTGGGAGTGGGCTTGGTGGGAAAGGTGGCTGCCACAGGTCGGCAGCTTATCTTGAGGGGCTTGAACAAAAAACCCGGAGAGCTGGCGGAGTTTGACCGGCTGGCGCAGGAGCAAATTCGTGGATTCAACGGGTCTCCAATCATTTTCAAAGGCGAGGTTTTGGGAGTCAGCGCCGCGTTTGTGCGTGAGGACATGCCGGACGAAGCGCTTCCCTGGGGGCAAATTTTTGCCGATCATATCGGCGCGGCCATCGCCAACGCACGGGCTTTTGAGGAGATTCAGCGGCTCAAGGCGCAGCTCGAACAGCAGAACACCTATTTGCAGGAGGAGGTGGTGGAAGCCAAGGCTTTCGGCGACCTCGTCGGCCAGAGCGCCGCCTTGCGACAGATCGTCAGCCAGATTGACCTGGTGGCGCCGACGGAAGCCTCGGTTCTCATTCTGGGTGACACTGGAACGGGGAAGGACTTGGTCGCGCACGAAATTCACCGCCGCAGCCAGCGCAAGGACAACCCGCTGGTCCGGGTCAATTGCGCCTCCATCCCAAAGGAGTTGTTTGAAAGCGAATTTTTCGGCCATGTGAAGGGATCTTTCACCGGGGCCATCAAGGATCGTCCGGGTCGTTTTGAAGCCGCCGAAGGCGGCACCTTGTTTCTTGACGAAATCGGCGAAGTGCCTTTGGAAATGCAAAGCAAACTTCTGCGCGTGTTGCAGGAGAAATGTTATGAGCGCGTGGGTGACGACCGAACGCGGCACGCGGATGTCCGGGTAATTGCGGCCACTAACCGGGACTTGAAGAAAGCGCTGGCCGCAGGTCGTTTCCGGGAGGATCTTTATTACCGTCTCAATGTTTTTCCCATTCACGCCGCCACCCTGAAGGAGCGAAAGGACGACATCCCGCTGCTGGCAAAACATTTCGTCGAATTGTCTGTGAAAGAACTCCGATGCCCGGAACCGCGGCTGACACGGGCGGCCGTCGCCAAACTTCAGAATTACGACTGGCCTGGCAATGTTCGGGAGCTGCGCAACGTGATCGAACGCGCAGTCATCCTGGCGCGTGGTGGTTCTCTGCACTTCGACTTGCCGGTGACAGATTCCGCGCCGTATTCTGGCACCAAGGCAGGCCTTGGTTTTTTCACCGAGGCGGAAATGCAGCGTCGCGGGCGCGAGAATCTCGTCGCGGTTCTTGAAAAGACCGGGTGGAAAATCAAAGGCGCGGACGGCGCGGCGGAGCTCTTGGGGGTTAAGCCAACCACCTTGCTCTCGCGGCTGAAGAAAATGGGTCTCAAGCGTCCCAACGATTGACAGCCGTCCGGCCTGCAAACGGCGGCTGAAAAGTGCGGCGATTTTATTTTAGCGCCGGCGGCGCGGCATAGTTGTAGAAAACGACCGCACCAAAAAAATCATCAGCCTCGTCGCGGCGGTATTTTCCCGTCCCCGCTGCGCCGGGCCGTAGCCGGTCAGCGGTCTTCGGGCTGCCTGCTTGTCGTTTACCCGCCAAGAATCTGTTCAATGCGCGCCAGTTCTTCGCCGGTGAAACTCAGCTTGCGCGTCGCGCCCACGCAATCGTCCACCTGGCTGACGCGGCTCGCGCCGATGAGCGCGCTTGTCACCATTTTATGCCGCAACACCCAGGCCAGCGACATCTGCGCCAGCGTCTGCCCCCGGGCTTGGGCGAGGTCGTTCAACCTCTTCGTCTTCGCCAGCAAGGCCTCCGTGATGTCCGCCGGGCGGAGAAATCTTTGGTCGTGACCGGCGCGCGAATCGGCGGGAACGCCCTTGAAATAACGGTCGGTCAACAGTCCTTTCGCCAGCGGTGAAAAGACGATGGCACCGATGCCTTCCTGTTCCAGCGTGGCGAGCAACTGCGGTTCCACCCAGCGATCCAACATGCTGTAGCGCGGTTGATGAATGAGGCAGGGAGTGCCGAGTTCGCGCAGCATTTTCGCGGCGCGGGCGGTCTCGGCGGGCTGGTAATTCGAGATGCCGGCATACAGCGCCTTGCCGCTGCGGACGGCGTGGGCGAGCGCGCCCATCGTCTCTTCCAGCGGCGTGTCGGGGTCGGGCCGATGCGAATAAAAGATGTCCACATACTCCAGGCCCATCCGCTTCAGCGACTGGTCGAGCGATGACAGCAGGTATTTGCGTGAACCCCATTCACCATACGGGCCGGGCCACATATAATAACCCGCCTTGGTGGAAATGACCAGTTCGTCGCGCCACGGCTTCAATTCTTCGCGCAGGATGCGGCCGAAAGTTTCTTCCGCCGAACCATCCGGGGGGCCGTAGTTGTTTGCCAGATCAAAATGCGTGACGCCCAGATCAAAGGCCCGGCAGACGATGGCACGGGCATTCTCGTAAGAATCCTTCGCGCCGAAATTGTGCCAGAGGCCGAGCGAAATCAGCGGAAGCCTGACGCCGGAAAGACCGCAGCGGCGGTAAAAGTCCGGCGAGTTGTAACGGGTGGTTGCGGGTGAATACATGATGGCTTCAGCGTAAGGCATGAACGATTCCGCTTCGACAAAAAACGTGGGATGGTGGTTGCCGCTTAACCGCCGGCTGGCTGACCCGTCGGCGGGAGGGTAGGTTCAGCGCCAGGCGTTTTGGATCACCGCCCCGGTTGTTTCCGGCAGCAGGATTGTGCCGGATGTTTTCCTTGGGCTGCGTTTCTCATCTTTCCGGACCAGCGCCGTCCTTCCGGCTTTGAAATAATCCGACGCTTGACTTGACCTTTGGCGGCAAATCCTCATCATATATGGCCCGGCAATTCCGCCGCTTTCCCATTCGCACCCCTTGTGGCGTCTGGTATATTGAACAACGTGACTAGAATGCATTTTTACGACATGAAACATATCCGCAACATCGCCATCATCGCCCACGTTGATCATGGCAAGACCACGCTCGTGGACTGTCTCCTGAAACAGTCGGGCACTTTCCGCGCCAACCAGCACGAATCGTCCGAGGAGCGCCTGATGGATTCGATGGACCTGGAAAAGGAAAAGGGCATCACCATCCGCGCGAAAAACGCCGCGTTCAAATACAAGGAATACCACATCAACATCGTGGACACTCCCGGACACGCGGATTTTGGCGGCGAGGTGGAGCGCATCATGAACATGATTGACGGCGTGCTGCTGGTGGTGGATTCCGCCGAAGGCCCGCAGGCACAGACGCGCTTCGTGCTCCGCAAGGCGCTCGAGGCGGGCGCCAAGCCGATCGTGGTCATCAACAAGATTGACCGCGAGAACGCGAATCCGAAAAAGGTGCTCGACGAGGTGTTTGAGCTTTTCATCTCGCTCAAGGCGACGGATGAGCAGCTTGATTTCCCGTTTATATACTGCTCGGCCAAGCAGGGCTACGCGAAGACCGACCTGAACAAGACCACCACCACGATGGAGCCGCTCTTCAATGCCATCATCAAACACATTCCGCCGCCGCGCGCGAAGGCCGGCGAAGGTTTTCAGATGCTGGTGGCGAATCTGGATTACAGCGACTATCTCGGGCGCATCGCGTTTGGTAAAATCTACGAGGGCAAAGTGAAGGTGGGCGACGCCGCCATCTGCCGTCACGGCAGCGGCGTGGTGGCCAAGGGCAAAATCACGATGCTTTACCATTTCGAGGGCATGAAACGGATCGAGGTTGAGGAGGCGCACGCCGGCGACATCGTGGGCGTGACGGGTTTCGAGGACGTGTTCATCGGCGAAACGATTTGCGACAGCGAACTGCGTCCGGCTCTGCCCTACATCCCGATTGATCCGCCGACCATCCAGATGGAGTTCGCCGTCAACGACGGTCCGCTTGCCGGCAAGGACGGCAAGCTCGTCACCGCGCGCCACATCTGGGAGCGGCTCGTGAAGGAGACGCGCACCAACGTCGCCCTGCGCATCGCACAGACGAGCGATCCGAAAATTTTTGCCGTCAGCGGGCGCGGCGAAATGCAGATCGCGATTCTCGTTGAACAAATGCGCCGCGAAGGCCACGAAGTTCTGGTGTCGCGGCCCGAAGTGCTTTGGAAAAAAGACAAGAACGGCAATCCGCTGGAGCCGATTGAAAAATTGTTTCTGGAAATTCCCAACGACTGCCTCGGCAGCGTCATGGAAAATCTTTCCGGCCGCAAGGCGCAGATCACGAACATGAACCACGTCGGCAACCAGGTCTCCGTCGAGGCGCTCGTGCCGATGCGCGGACTGATCGGCTTTGAAACCGACCTCGTCAACATGACCAAGGGCATGGGCGTGATGAGCCATCTGTTCCATGAATACGGTCCGGACTGCGGCGAGATCGCCGCGCGCAAGAACGGCTCGCTCGTCAGCATGGACGCCGGCGAAGCCACCAGCTACGCGCTTAACATGGTGCAGGAACGCGGCCGGCTGATGGTCGAACCCGGCGACATGATTTACGTCGGCATGATCGTCGGCGAAAACGCGCGCGAAAACGACATTCCCGTGAATCCGGTGAAGGAAAAGCGCCTGAACAACATGCGTTCCACCGGCGACGGCAAGGGCATCCAGCTTGCGCCGCCCATGAAACTCTCATTGGAACGCGCGCTGGAATACATTGACGTGGATGAATTCGTGGAAGCCACGCCGAAGAATCTCCGCCTCCGAAAAAAGGTGCTGGATGCAACCTCCCGCAAACGCTCGGAGCAGTCCCGTGTGCAGAAATTCATTCAGGAATGATTCATCAGGCGCCCGGTGGTGTGAAAACCACCGCTGGCGCTTTTGAACGGTTGCGCGAACGAAATCACCTTTCATCCGTGCGCTTGGCCATTGAATTCGCCAGCGCGGCCGGCCATAATTGTTTCATGCCGTCCGGTTTGGAAAATCTGCCGCGCGTCAGTTTCATCATGCCGACGTTGAACGCCGAGGCGTTGCTCGACAACGTCCTGGCTTCCATCGCGCGCCAAGATTATCCGCGTGAGCAGATGGAAATCATCCTCGCCGACGCGCATTCCACGGACGGCACCCGCGCCATCGCCAGAAAATATGGTGCGCTCGTTCTCGATGACGACGGTAAAAACATGGAGGAAGGCAAGCGGCTCGCGCTCCGCCACGCCACCGGCGATTACATTGTCTTCGTGGACGCCGACAACGAAATCACCCATTCCGACTACATTGGACTTGCCGTGAAAGCGCTTGCGGCGAATCCGCAGGCGCTTGGCGTGGAAAGCCATTATCTGCCCTCGCCAAGGATGAGTTCATTCTGCGCCTACCTCACTGCGTTGCTGCACATCAGCGATCCGATTGCGTGGCTGATGAGCGCCAATCCCAAGCTTGTTGCCCGCGACGGCGAAACGGAACGCTGGACGCTGCCGGAAAACTCCTCCGCCTATCCGCTCGGTGCGAACGGCTTTGTCTTCCGTCGCGCCGATCTGGAATCGGTCAAGGCCGGTGAGAAATTTCAGGACACGCACGTCGCCCTGTTCCTGATGAAAAATGGCAAGCGCGAATGGCTGCGGATTCGCGGGCGCGGCGTCCATCATTATTACATCCAGACGCTCTGGAAATTTGTGCAGAAGCGCCGCCGGGCCACGGTGCATTTCCTGCGCGTGCAGCAAGAAACGCCGGTGAACTGGATGAACGAAAAGCCGCCGGTCCCCTTGTGGCTGGCGGTGGTTTATTGCGTCACTTTTGCCGGTCCGGTTTTTCACACGCTGCGCGGCATCGTCCGCGACCGCGACGCGCGCTGGCTCTGGCATCTGCCCGCGTGCCTCGGCGGCGTTTTGGGCAATGCTTGGGGCGTGTGGACTTACCGGCAGCGCGGACGGGATAAAAAACTCATCGCCGAATTGCAGGTGAAACAAGAGTTGAGGAAGTGACTGGAAACCGCCAGCCGGTTTTCATTTCTGAAATAAAGTGTTGTCCTTGGTGTTTACTTGTTTCACCAAGACGGCATTTTTCAGACAGACTCTGAGACAATGGCGAATTCTGCATTGGCTCTTTAGCAAGGTGCCGAAAGTGTGAACGGAAGTCGGGGGCCGAAGGTCGAGTGCCGGCTCGTATTGTCTGTGCGCGCTTGTTTTTTTGCCTGCGACCTTCGACACTCGTCGTCCGACACACTTTATGATATTGCGCTGGTTCCTTTCCAAAACCGTCCGCGAGGCGCTGACGGTGCACAAGCATTATCGCCGTCTGCTCGCGGCTCAGCGTGACATCCTGTCGCCGCAGGCCATCGCGCCGGTGCAGGTGAAGCTGGATGAGTTGACGGCGGCGATCAAAGAAGGCCACAAAGGCCGCATCAATATCAAAGCCGAGGAATTGCAGTTTGCCGCCGAGAAATGGCTCAAGCCGTATCCCAACGCCGCCTGGCGCGAAAACGTGGAAGTGCTGCTCGTCGCGCTCGCCGTGGTGATGGGCATCCGCACCTTTTTTCTCCAGACATTCAAGATCCCCACCGGCTCGATGCAGCCGACGCTGTTCGGCGTGACCACCACGCCGGATTATGGCCCGGTCTTTTTACTTCACCGTTTGAATGCAGATCCTGCGACGATTAACAAAGCCTACGAACAGCAGGTGCAGGCACAGAAAGCCTTGGTGATTCCCACCGGCCTGGAGCGCGTCAAAGAATGGTTTGAGGGCGTTTCCTATGTTCAGATCGTGGCGCAGAATGATGGCGTCGTCAAAAAACTCAGTCCGGTCACAAAGCTGCTGATTTTCAACCTCAAACAGTCATTTTGGATCGGCAGCAACAATGACGATTCGCCGGGCGTCGAACACACGATGTGGTTTCCGCCGGATTTTGGCGAAGCGGATGTTGCGCAGCGCGCGGGCTTGTTTCCCGGCAAGTTCTATCACCAGGGCGAGGACGTGGTGAAACTCTGCGCGCGGGCGGGGGATCACCTGTTTGTGGACCGGCTGACCTATAATTTTCGCAAGCCGGAACGCGGCGAGATTGCGGTCTTTGAAACCAAGGGCATTCAGAATCCGCGCATGGCCCAGGATGAATTTTACATCAAACGCCTCGTCGCCCTGCCCGGCGAGCGCGTGCAAATCGGAGATGACCGGCATCTCCGCATCAACGGCCGGCGGCTCGACGCCTCCACGCCGCATTTTGAAAATGTTTATGGCTTCAATCCCAGCCAGCCGCCGCGCGACAGCCAGTTCTCCGGCCATGTCAACGACACCGTCGCGGACAACTTCGGCTTGAACACCCGGCCTTACATTGAACTTGCGCCGTTGTTTCCCGATGAACAAACAGTTTTCACCAACCAGCTTTTTGCAGCGACCAGCTCCGATACTGGCGAAAGCCACCCGATTAACTCCTACATGGTCATGGGCGACAACACCTGCAACAGCTTCGATTCGCGCGCCTGGGGTCCGTTTCCCGCCCGCAATGTCATCGGCAAATGTTTTTTCGTCTACTGGCCGCTGACGCAGCGCTTCGGCTGGGGCAACCGTTGATTTGCTCCGATGAAAACGGCAAACCCGGAAACCATTCTCGTCACCGGCGCCTCGTCCGGCATCGGACTGGAACTGGCGAAATGTTTTGCCGCCGAACAGTCCAAGCTGATCCTCGTCGCGCGCAACACGGCGGCGCTGGAAACGCTCGCCGCCGAACTCCGGCGCGAACATCAAATTGAAGTTCACATTATCACCGCAGATTTATCCAAGCCAGAATCGCCGCAAAACATTTTTGACGAATTGAAGGGCAGGGGAACCAGCGTGGACGTGCTGGTCAACAACGCCGGCTTTGGCCTGCACGGCGGCTTTGCGGAACTGCCGCTGGCCCGGCAGCTTGAAATCATCCGGGTCAATGTCGTGGCGCTCGTCGCACTGACCGGGCTGTTTCTGCCCGGCATGATCCAGCGCCGGCGCGGCGGCATTTTGAACGTCGGTTCCGTGGCCGGATTTTTGCCCGGCCCGAACATGGCGGTTTATTACGCGAGCAAGGCGTTCGTGCAGTCGTTCGGCGAGGCGCTGTTTGAGGAGTTGCGCGGCACCGGCGTCAGCGTCACCAACCTTTGCCCTGGCCCGACGGAATCCAATTTTTTCAAGACCGCGCGCGGCTACCACGTCCGGGAAATGCAGGCTGCTAAAATGTCCGCCGCCGCGGTGGCCGCCGCCGGCCACCGCGCCTTCCGCCAAGGCCGCTGTGTGAAAGTGCCGGGAGCCAAAAATAATCTGCTGGTGCAACTGACAAGGATTCTTCCGCGCGCCACCATCCGCCAAGCCGTTCGCCGATATAATAAACTGAAGTAGCGGCCCGGTCCGCTAACCAAAATGCCTACGCCGGCTTGAGCGCCTCGCTGATGAGCTGCTTTTCATGTTCGCCGTAATTCAACTTTAACGCCTCGGCGCGGGCGGCAACAGTCATCTTTTCCCATGACTTGCGGACGGCGTTGATCATTTTTCCGTCGTCACTTTTGGCGGCGAGCGGGGCGAATTGAAATTCCAGAAACACGAGGCACAGCGCGTCTTCCAGCACGCGCACCTCGGCGTCGGCGGGGAAATTCTTCTTGAGATTCAGATCCTGCACGCGGCGGATGGTTTCGTCGTCATAGCCGACACCGCGGAGAATCGCGCCGGATTTTTCGGCGTGAAACTTTTTCAGGTCTGCCCGCCATTTCAAATAGCCGGCGCGGGTCATCGGATAAGTTTCGCGCGGACTTTCCCAGCGGCAGATGTGCTGGCAGCGCGCCGCGAGACGCAATGCCTCGCCGGCGGCGGGACGCAGTTTCAACACCCAGCTGGTGAGCCGTTCGGCGTAGAGCAGTTCGCGCGGACGGCCATTTTCCAGATTCGGATCGCGGGAGTTTTCCGCGTCGAAACGGCGGATGGCGGCGGCAAATTTTTCGTTCACGCGCCGATTTTTTCCGAAGCCGGGAAAATTGCAAGCGGCATAAAGCAAAAGCGCGCCGTGAGGCTGGCTCCCGGCGCGCGACGGGCAAAGTGTTTTTCAGTGGTCGTGGCAGCCGCAGCCGTGGCCGCAGGAACCTTCCGTCAGCTCTTCCGCCGCCGGAATGCGGCCGAGTTCAATCGTCCTGGCGACAAATTTTTGGACGGAATGCTGAAGGTCGTGCATTTCCTCCTGCGCGTCGAGAAAGCCGGAAGCCGCCGGGTTTTTCAACAGCGCGTCGCGGTCCTGCTCGAACGCGGAGATTTCTGCCGGTTCGAGCGTCTGGCCGCTGTGCTGTTTTTCCTGCAGCGCCTGGCCCTTGCTCATCAGTGATTCATACTGGCCGCGCGCCGTGGCGTCGGCCAGGAAAGTGTCAATGCGCCGGCGGATGCCCCCCGTCTGGATTTGTTCGAGGATGGCTTCGCAAAGCTCATTTGTTTTCGTTTCAATTTTTGTAGGCATAAATTTTGCGGCGAGAATAAACCACATCCGGCGGCCGAAAGCAAACGCCAAGCGCGCTGTTTTGAATTCGTCGCTTTCACGGCCGGGTGCTGAAACAGACGGCGGAGCGCCAGCCGGGTGGCCACCGCGGCGGCACACCCGCCTTTTGAAATTTGGACACAACCAAACCGGAAATTACCAGCGCCCGCTCCGGCCGGCTCGACATTCTGGTGAACAATGCCGGCATCATGTTCACCAAGCCCGTCAGCCACGGTCCGATGATGGTCATTTGCAAAGTTTGGCGCGAACCGGTTGCGTAAGTTGCGGATGGCGAATCTTAGCAGGACTGGTTTGTCTTTTGTTCTTTATAAACGAGAGCAGATTTTTTATCAGGATCACTCAATGGCTTAATGTTGCCGGTATTGCATTTATCTATGCAAAGCTTTACCAAGGGGAATGCGTTTATTTTACTTGTCCCTGATCGGACTTCTCACGAGCGGATGGAGCGGGGCAGCCGGCCCAAATCTGCCTATTGATCGCCATGCCGTGGTGGCCCGGCACGATATTGACTGGCCCAGTCTCGACGGCCAGATTCCCTTGGGCAACGGCAATTTCGCTTTCAACGCCGACGGCACCGGCTTGGAGACCGTCGGCGGCAACACCATGTGCCACTGGTGCTGGCACAGCTTTCCGCTCCCGCCAGGCGTGACGAAAAACGAGATCAAGCCGTGGGCGACTCCCGATCACGGGCGCATGACGACGGACACCACGCCGGATCCCCGACCGATTGCGGATTGGGAGCGCATCAATCCGCAGCCGTTGAATCTGGGCCGGCTTGGTTTCATCAATGCCGAGGGCGAGCGGTTGACGGCTGCAGAGGTGCAGGTGGATTCGCGCCATCTCGAATTGTGGACCGGCATTTTGACGAGTCGTTTCACTTACCTGGGCAAACCGGTCGTGGTGCAAACTTGTGTTGATCCCAAAAGTGACACGGTGGCGGTGCAGGTGGAATCGCCTTTGTTGCGTGACGGCCGGTTGCAGATGATGCTCGATTTTCCGGCACCCGCACAAAATGTCGGTGCCTGGGTGGGAGATTTCTCCCGCGCCGCCGGTCACCAGACGACCCTTGTCCGCCAAACCCATGACCGGCTTGAACTGCACCGCACGATTGATGATGTCCGATACGATGTCGTGTTAAGCGGACATGGGTTTGCCGCGAACCGGTCGGCTGCCATTCAACCGGAAATTGAAAATGCCCGCTATGGCACCGACGGTGGCGGCTGGACGAATGTGACCGCCCAGGTGGCTGATTCCCTCCGCGAACATGGAGCCGTCACCGCCAACAATAACTTGTGCGGCGATCCGGCCTTGGGTCACACCAAACATCTTGAGATCAAATACCGTCTTAAGGGAAAAGAACGGAACAAGCGGCTTTCCGAAAATGAAACCTGGAGCACTGGCGCGTCACCTCATCAATTTATTCTCGCTCCCGATGCGGGAGCCGATGCCATGAATCTTGCCTGCCGCTTCGGAACCAATGCGGCTGATTCAACCGCAACCGGTTTCGAGAAGATCAAGGCGGCGTGTGCGATTTCGTGGCCGGCTTTTTGGAACAGCGGCGGAGCCATTGACCTGTCCGGGAGCCGTGATCCGCGCTGGAAGGAATTAGAGCGGCGCATCGTGCTTTCCCAATATGAGCTGGCGGTGCAATCGGCCGGCGACAATCCCCCGGCCGAAGTCGGGTTGACCGGCACCGATCCTTGGTGCGCCAAGTGGCATTTTGAAATGATCTGGTGGCATTTGGCCCACTACGCGCTTTGGGACCGGTGGCCGATGGCCGAAAAAGCGCTCTCGATTTATTCGCGCGTGACGCCGGTGGCCAGGTCCATTGCCGGAAATTTTGATTACATGGGCTTGATGTGGCCCAAAACCACCGGCCCCAATGGTTACAACGATGGATTTCCACCCGAAATGGCTCTGCTATGGAAAGAGCCGCCCCCGATCTTCTTCGCAGAACTGGATTACCGGCTTCATCCCACACCGGCAACCCTGGCCAAGTGGAAGAACATCGTTATCGGCACTGCCGATTTCATGGCGGATTACCCACTGCGGGATTCGGCGACCGGTCAATACAATCTTGACCCCGTCTGGCCTGACAGTGAAGGCCGCGTTAGTCCTTTACGAAGGAACACCATTTTCGAGCTTGCCTACTGGCGCGTCGGACTGAACATGGCGCAACAGTGGCGGCTGCGCCTGGGCCTTCCGCGCGAGCCGCATTGGGATGAGGTGGCCAGCCATCTCGCGCCGCTGCCGCAAAAAGACGGACTCTATATTTTCAGTGATGACCGGCCCGACACTTTCACCAGCCGGACCTTTGATCACGTTGATATCATCGGTATCGCCGGGATGCTGCCGCCGTTCGAAGGCCTTGATTCTGCGACGGCCTGGCGCACGGTGGAAGAAGTGGGCCGGAGCTGGAACTGGGACGCGACGTGGGGCTGGGACTTTCCGTGGATGGCCATGGCTGCGGCCCGCGTGGGCGATCCTAAGCTGGCGGTTGAAGCGCTGCTGAATCCCTCGGTGAAGAATTATTACGACGAACGCGGCCTTTGCACCGGCGGCCCCGGTCCTTATCTGCCCGGCAACGGCGGTCTGCTTTATGCCGTGGCCATGATGGCCGCTGGCTGGGATGGCGCGCCGGACCGGAATGCGCCGGGCTTTCCCAACGACGGTTCATGGACGGTGCATTGGGAAGATTTGAAGCCCGCGCCCTGACCTCAGACGTCCGGGACAGAGCGTGCTGTTGGTGTCCAACGTGGTGATGCACTCCGCAGTAGCCACAAATCCGGGACAATGCCAGTTCGTCAACTGGCATGAAATGGCCACACAATTTTCCCGTCAATGAATTTGACACGGCTAATGAAAATCGTTAAATCCTTGTCCACACTTTATGCAAGCCATCCAACTCCAGTGGATTGATTACACCGTTCTCATCGCCTATGTCGCGTTCGTCATCGGCATTGGCTGGACATTGGCGCGTTACATGAAAACGTCGTCGGATTTTCTGACGTCCGCGCGCTCGATTCCGACGTGGGTCACCGGCCTCGCCTTTATTTCCGCCAACCTCGGCGCGCTGGAACTGGTCGGCATGGCCGCCAGCGGCGCGAAATACGGCATCGCCACCGCGCATTTTTACTGGGTCGGCGCGATTCCGGCGATGATCTTCCTCGCGGTGTTCATGATGCCGTTTTATTACGGTTCCAAGGCGCGCTCCACGCCCGAATACCTCAAGATGCGCTTTGACGAACGGGTTCGTGGACTGAACGCCATTGCTTTCGCGGTGATGACCATTTTTGCCTCCGGTATTTCGATGGACGCGCTGGCGAAATTGTTAAATGAATTGCTGGGCTGGAACTATAACTTCGCCCTGTTGATTTGCTCCGGGGTTGTTTTGCTTTATGTTTTGAAAGGCGGACTGACTTCGGCGATTTACACCGAAGTGCTGCAATTCTTCATGATCGTCCTCGGCTTCGCCCCGGTCGTTTATCTTGGACTCAAGGATGTTGGCGGCTGGCACGCGATGAACCACTCGCTGCAAGCCGTTGCGGCAAATCCGTCCGCGCTCTATCTCAAGGACGCCGGCATCACTTACGCGCCGAACGCCTGGACGAGCGCGTGGCAGCCGTTGCTGGGCGGGCCGTCCGCCAATCCAATGGGCGTGGATTGGTTCGCGATGATCTTCGGTCTCGGTTTCGTGTTGAGCTTCGGTTACTGGTGCACAAATTTCCTCGTCGTCCAGCGCGCGATGGCGGCGAAGAACATGACCGCCGCCCGCAACACGCCGCTGGTGGCCGCCGTGCCGAAAATGTTGTTCCCGTTCCTGGTCATCGTTCCCGGCATGATCGCCGTCGCGCTGACCTCGATGCCGGATAAAAATTACCGCATCCCGCCGCCCATCGTTTCACAGGAAAATTATGCGAAGGCGGTTGACGCCGTGAGAAGCGCGAATCCGGCCGACTCCGTTGCCGCCGTGAAAGCGGTCGGCGACGCGCTCGGCGAAAAAGTCGCCGCTGACAAAATCGCTTCACTGGTCGCTGCCAATGCCGCCAGCAAGTTGTCTGACGATCAAATCAAGCAGGGTCTTTATAACAGCATGACCGAAAACTATTACAGCGGCGTCATCCTTTCGCTCGTGAAAAAATACTGTCCGCCGGGCCTGCTCGGCCTCGCGCTGACGGCCTTGCTGGCATCCTTCATGTCGGGCATGGCTGGCAATGTCACTGCCTTCAACACCGTCTTCACCTATGACCTGTATCAGGCCTACTTCGTGAAGGGCAGGAGCGACCGGCACTATTTTCTGACGGGCAAGGTCATCACCGTGGTTGGCATCGTATTAAGCATGGGCGCGGCGTATTTCGCCAAGCAATATGACAACGCCATGGACATCATCCAGCTCGTGTTTGGCTTCGTGAACGCGCCGATCTTCGCCACGTTCCTGCTCGGCATGTTCTGGAAACGCACCACCGGCACCGGCGCGTTTCTGGGTTTATTCGGTGGCATCGCCGGCTCGACGGTGTTCCATGCGCTGACCATTGCGACGGGCAATTTGCCGGGGGTAAAAGGCGCTTATCTTTGGAATATCCTCGGCCAGGCAGTTCCTGAAAGCTGTAAATTCCCCAGCGAAATGGCGCAGAACTTCTGGCTCGCCGCCTTCGCCTTCACCGTCTGCTTCATGCTGACGCTGGTGATTTCGCTCGCGACCAAATCGCAGAAAACCGACGCCGATTTGAAAGGCCTGGTCTATTCGCTTACGCCGAAAATCGTGGACCACAACATTCCGATTTATCAGAAGCCTGCCGTCGTCGGCATCGTGCTGCTGATCGTCTGTGTGATCTTGAATTTGATTTTCTGGTAACCATTCAACCAACTCAAAGAAACAAATTATATGGGACTCGACATTCGCTGGCCAATCGGCTTCATGTTCACGCTCATCGGCGCACTGCTGGCCATCCATGGCGCGGTGGTGAAATCCGACCATGCCATCTCGCTCGGCATCAACATCAACCTCATCTGGGGCGTCGTGCTGCTCGTATTTGGCGTGCTGATGCTGCTCGGCGCCAGCCGCGGTAAAAAAAATCCACCGGCCGCCTGAAGCCGCACAAATTGAAGTTAAAGCAATAGCTTGTTCTTTGCCGGAACAAACTGAAGCTTGAAGTTCAAACACGATTGCCGCCCGGACAAAAAATCATTTGCGCTTAATTTTCTCATGAACCTTAAAGAGCTCGCCGCCCACATCGCCGCCGAATTTCAAAAACATTACGGCCGCCCGCCGCGCTGGATCGTCTCCGCGCCCGGACGCGTCAACGTCATCGGCGAGCACACCGATTACAACGACGGTTTTGTGCTGCCCATGGCCATCGAACGCCACGCCATCATGGCCGCCGATACTGCCGCCGCGCCCGGCAAGGTTTCCATCTATGACACGCAGTTCAAGGAGAACGCGACGATTGACATCTCCGCGCCCGTCACCAAAGGCCAGCCGAAATGGTCGAACTATATTCGCGGCGTGTTGGCCGGGTTCCAGCATCGGCGCGTCAAGATTCCCGCGCTTGATGTCGCCTTCATGTCCACCGTGCCGCTGGGCGGCGGCTTGAGCAGCAGCGCCGCGCTGGAAGTCTGCACCGCAACCTTGATGGAAGCCGCCACCGGCAAGCAGATTGACCCAATTGAAAAAGCGTTGCTCGCGCAGAAGGCCGAACACGATTTCGCCGGCGTGCCGTGCGGCATCATGGACCAGTTTATTTCCGCTCTCGGCCGCGAAGGCCATCTGCTGCTGCTCGACTGCCGCTCGCGCAAAACCGAACTGGTGCCGATGAGCGATCCATCCGTGGCGCTGCTCGTTGTCAACACCAACGTGAAGCACGAACTCGGCTCCGGCGAATACGCCAAGCGCCGCGCCGAATGTGAACAGGCCGCGAAAATTCTCGATGTGAAATCCCTTCGTGATGCGACCGCCGTTCAGCTTGAAAAGGCCAGAGGCAAAATGAGCGAAGTTGTTTACCGCCGCGCGCGTCACGTCATCGGCGAGATTGAGCGCACCGTCCTTGCCGCCGAAGGCCTCCGCAATTCCAACTGGCCGACCGTGGGCAATCTGATGTATGCAAGCCACGCCGCCTTGCGCGACGACTACGAAGTGAGCTGCACTGAACTAGACGTCGTGGTGGAGATCGCCGAGAGCATCGGGTTGAAGGGCGGCGTCTATGGCTGCCGCATGACCGGTGGCGGTTTTGGCGGCTGCTGTGTCGCCCTCGTGAAAGCAGACCAAGTGGATGCCATCACGAAGAAAATCGCCGCCGATTACAAGGCGAAGACCGGCATCGAAGCCGCCATCTTCGCCTCCCGCCCCGCGTCCGGCGCGACAATTCTCAAAGGCTGAAAGGCCAGGTTGAAGCAATTATGCCCAGAGTTTGGGGAAATCCGGACGGAATACTTAAAAACAGAAACGCCGTCCCGGTGCCTGCGTGTTTCCAAAGGTTTGTCGTGTCCGCCACTGGCAAATGCTCCTGAGTCTGAGCCAACAGGGTAGTTGCGGCTGAATCAGAAATAAGCACGAAGTCACACGGTGGCCAACGAAATGTGATCTGCCAAATTTTATGCTCCCCTTGCACCAGCGGTTGAAGGAACATTTTCCGAATGACCGACGAAAATCTCCTGAAATTTCCGCCCGGCTTTCTGTGGGGCACCGCCACTTCGCCGACCCAGGTGGAAGGTCACATCGCAAATGAATGGACCAGATTCACCGCGCAGGACGGGGGCCATTGCCGCATCGCGTGCAACAATTATCATCGTTATCCCGAAGACATCGCGTGGATGTCCCGGCTTGGCGTGAACGCTTACCGCTTTGGCATCGAATGGTCGCGGCTGCAAGCCGCGCCCTTCGCGCCGCTGGATCAAAACGAACTGGCACGTTACATTCATCTTTTGGACTGCCTCCAGGCGAAAGACATCACGCCAATGGTGGTGCTGCATCATTTCTCAAATCCGCCGTGGATCAACGCGACGGGCGGCTGGACGAATGCAGCGGCCATTCCGGCGTTTGTGGATTACGTCCGTCAGCTCGTGTCCGTGTTGAAGGACCGGGTTTATCTGTGGAACACATTCAACGAACCGGACACCTATGCCTGCGTCGCGTATCTGCTCGGCGGGTTTCCGCCGCAGCGCAAGTGGCGGCTGGGACAGTTCCGGCGCGTGGTGGACCACATGGCGCGGGCGCATATGCAGGCGAGCGCCGTCATCCGGCGAGAAGGCACCGCAGGCCGCAAGCCGGAAGTCGGCATCGCCAAGAACTGGACGTTTTTCCACGCCTATCAACGGTTTTCGCCGTGGGACCGCGCCACGGCGCTGGCCTGCCACTACACGTTCAACAAATTTGTGCTCGACGCGTTTCTCGGCGGCGGGCGTCGCCAGGCTTCGACGTTCATCGGATTGAATTATTACGGGCGCGTGCGTTTCCACCATTTCCGCGCGATGATTCCGGCGAGCGGCACGCCGGTGAAGGAACTCAAGGACTTCGGCTTTGTCTGCGACGACATGGTGGAGCGCTATCCCGCCGGGCTGGAAAAAATTCTCGCGTATCTGCAACGGAAATTCCGCCTGCCGGTTTACATCACCGAACACGGATCGGCCTCGGCCGACGAAAATTTCCGAGAACGCGACCTGCGGCAAAACCTCGCGGCGCTGCACCGGTCCATTTCCACCGGCGCGGACGTGCGCGGATTTTTTTACTGGTCGCTGCTGGACAACTTTGAATGGCAGTTCGGCTACACAAAAAAATTCGGCCTGCTCGCCGTGGATTTTGCGGATGAAAAACTCCTGCGTTCGATGAAGCCGCTGGCGGAGGTTTATGCCCGGATTTGCCGGGACAATTCGATCTGCGGGCAGGCGGCAACCAGCGGTGCTAACGAACAATCGCCGTCAAATCCCAGTTCTTGAACTTCACCATGTCGAGGCCGTGGACCTGAATCTGCAGCCCGTTGGTGTCCGCAAGAGCGGCCACGTCTTTGGTCGGCAGCACGAGGATGAACGGCGGCGTGTTGGTCAGGAAATTTCCAGCCTGCTTCTCCTCACCCAGCACAACTGTGTTGGTGATGACGCTGCGGAATTTCCAGACCAGGCTCGGCTCGGTGTAGCCGAAGCAGCCGACCTTGGTTTCAGCGCGGACGTGCGGCTGCACTGCGCGCCAGAGATTTTCCGTGAGCAGATGATTTTTTGCGACGGAGAAAAATCCCAGCATCAGCGCCAAGGTGAAAAAAGTCATTGCCGCAAATCTTTTCCCGAACCACGCGGAAGAACTGCCCTCGCGGCTGATCTGCAAAGCCAGCCACAGCGCGATGCATGGAAACGCCGGCATCGTGTAATGCGGCAGCTTGGTTTTGACGAGCGAGAACACGGCGAACACCACCAGCGCCTGCGCGAGCAGATACCAGCCGAGATCGTCGCGACCGCGTTCAGGCCACCAACGGCGCAGCGCCGACGGCGCGCGCGTGGACCATGGGAAAAAACTCACAAAAAACGTCAGAAAATACAGCGGCAACAGCACAATAAAACCGGAAACACCCTCGAGTCCGTGGCTGTCAATCACGCCAACCGAGCGGAAGACGACGTGTTCACCCATGCCGACTTTCAAAAACTCTCCATGCGTCTGCACCAACGCAGGAATTCCCCAGAGCGACGCGAGTGCCGTGGCGACGGCAAGGCCGGCCACCGTTTCATTCAGCGGCAGGCGAAAAGTTTCTTTTCGGAACACGCGGCCCAGCATCATGCCGGCCAGCGGCAGCCAGGCGACCGGGCCTTTCGCCAGAAATCCCAGCGCCAGCGTGACGTAAAATGTCCACCACCAGATTTTGCGCGAAGGGTTTTCCGGGCGCGTCAATTCCCAGCCGCTCCGGACGGCGAGCGTGACGAAGAAAACCATCGCCATGTCCGCCGTGGCGACCCGTCCGATGATGGCGACGTGCAGCCCGGCGACAAACATTGCGCCGGCGATGAATCCGGTTTTCGCATCGGCAATTTTTCTGCCCCAGCGCACGAGCAGCAGAGCCGTCGCCGTCGTGAACAGGACCGAAGGCAGGCGCGCGGCAAAATCATTCACCCCAAACACGCGGTAGCTGGCGCTCTGGCACCAGTAGATCAAAATGGGCTTGTCAAAGCGCCACGCGCCGTTGAACCACGGCACGACGAAATCGCCGCGTTGGAGCATTTCGCGCGAGGCTTCGGCGAAGCGCGTCTCGTCGCGGTCGGTCAGCGGTAGAATCCAGTTGCCGGCCAGCAGCAGCACGAGGCTGAAAAGCAGGATCGAGCGCTGCGGTGTCGCGGTCAGTTTTTCCAACAGGGATGGCATCAGCGCGGGAATTATATCAATTGAATCTGAAAACCGAAGTTGAAATGGGGAGCACATGCCGGAAGGAGCGCTTCCCACACCATGCGTCATTCACAATTCCGACTTCATTCCGGTCAGGCGGTTGGCGGCATCAGCGATTTGGATTTTTATTTGCAGGCGCAACGCATACCTTTACCGCATGATCGAATTGCAGAAATTGCGACAAAATTCGCTGTTCTGGCTGCTGGCCGGAGCCGTGCTGGTCGCGCTCGCCTGGCCGTTCGACAATCGCGTGGACACCGTGCTGGATGTGACGAACAAACCTTGGTGGCACCAGATCGCCTGGTGGTGTTCCAAAATCGGCGAGGGCTGGGTCGTGGGGGCGGCGGGAATTTTCTGCGCCGTTTTTTTCCTGCTCATGAACCGTCCGCAGATCGCGGCGGGAATTTTTTTTGCCGCGCTCACCTCTGAACTCACCGGGCTGGCGGCGACGATTTTGCGCGTGTTGTTGGGCCGCACCCGACCGAGCACCCACGATGTGCCGCCGGGATTTTACGGCGTCTGGCACCAAGGACACTGGATCGTCGGGCAGTTCAAATTCAGCGCCTTTCCGTCCGGGCATGCGGCGACGGCGGTCGGGCTGGCGGCGGCGGTGTGGCTGATTCATCGCGGCTGGGGCGCGGTGGCGGCGGTTTATGCGCTGGCGGTGATGTGGTCGCGCATCGCGCTTCAATGCCATCATCTGTCCGATGTGGCCGCCTCGGCGGTGCTGGCCGTTCCACTGGCAATGCTGTCGAAAAGATTTCTCGCGCCGTCGGTGGAATTTCAATTCGGCAACCTGCACCGTGCCTGGAAAAAAAGTAAGCCGTCCGGACAAATTTCATTACAAAGCAAAAACAGTTCTGGCGTGAACGGTCACGTTGTTGGGAAGCCGTGCAGATCGAATAACAGGTGAAGCTGCTGTCCTCATTCTGAAACGGACAAAACACGCGTCCTTGATGTCGTTGCTCTGGCTCGGCGCGGACGCCGAAAGTGGACGCACCCAGAAATAAGCTGTCGGACGCGGAGTTCACTTCAAAAGTGCAGATTTTCCGTCAGAGGCTTGCGCCGCTAGTTAAGACGAGAGTAGTAGTAATACCAAAAGGTGTCGCCGAAGTCTGGAGCCAGGGTCAATAGAGCGGCCGGAGCCTGCCCAGATGTTCCGCCGAGGGCGTCGCAGAAACTCTGGAAATGCCGGATGGTGTCCGGCTGGATTTTGCGGCCGTGTAATTCAAGCTGAAGGCCTTGCAGTTTTTGGCCAAGCACCAGAGCCTCCTCGACATGCCGGGGAATGGTGGCATAGCCGAAATCGTCCAATTGCCCGACCTCTCGGGCTAGCTTTTTGAGCTCGCCGGTCAGCAAATAGTGGGCCATGAGATACTCGAAAGCCATTTGGTTCTGCCGATTGGAAGCGAGCAGTTGGCGCAACATGTCTTCGGCTGCAACCGACATGGAAGTGTGTGGAAAGTCGGTGGTGGGCATTCGTAAACGCACCAAGTCCAGTTCATGGTTCCCGATCAAGCGCGGGTTGTGCTCCAACTCGGCGAGGCAGGCGGTGGCCCAGTCCCGTTGGAACGGAACCTGGCGCAGGACATTGAGAAATACTGCGGCGGCCTTGGGCTGGTCCTTGAGAATGTTGATTTGGGCGAGCGACCGCAGCAGATCCGGTCGGTCGCCATCAAACTCCAGGGCCTCCTGGGCCATGCGTTCGGCTTCATTAACCTGGCCCAATTCCAACAGCGTCTCGATTTCGGAGCGGGCAGTTTCCATCCCCCGCGTCAGCCCGGGCAGCAACATCACACTTCCGCTATTGGCAAATGCAAACAGGTCCCGCGTGAGCCGGCCTGTGTGATATAGCGCCAAACGCACTCGAATCTCGGCGTCGGGTGGCATTTCCTTAAGATGCGCGGCCACGGTCAGAAGCTGATCATCCTGTTTGAGGGCAGAGTAATATTCGATCTGGGCCAGTTTTTTTTGCGTTCCGTCGAACAAGATCCAAACCACCACCCAGCCTGCCAGCAGCGAACCGATGGCGAACGCCGGTTTCCCCAAAACCAATCTCCATCCGCCGGCCGGCAAACCTCGATTCAGCGAGCCAATCCGTTTGCGCGGGCGAACCGCCGGGGCGTTTGAAGGTGTGAGTGGTTGGCGGAACCAGACCAGAACCAGCAATCCGGCCGGCAGCAGGAGGAAAAGGATGAGCGCAAAATACAAGCCCCGGCCTGTTTCCCAAGGGTTCAGGTTTCGTTCCGGGAACTGTAGGACATGCCAACCAACCGGGAACAGAATTCCTGAAAAGACCAGGACCACCACCTTCAGCCATTTCCGGCTTTGGGTGGCCTCAAACCAGCCTGCCAGGAACAGGAAGAGCAGAAAAGGCCACAAGCCAGCCAGATAGTAGAGTGCCGCGCCAATTGCACAGCAGACCGGCCAGCGCAACCACACCGGACGCCGCGAGACCGGGAAGCAGGCCAGGGCGGCCCCCAGCGCCAGCAGCAGCGTCAGGCTGGCATCAAGCGCGTGTCCTTCGTATTGACTGCGCCAGGCAAGGAGGACTAGCGACGATGCTAGGCAAACAAATAACGGGGCGCGACCGGCCGCGAGGCGGCACAACCAGATCGTCGTCAGAAACAGGAACACCCCGATCATGGTGAAAACCAGCGCGCCCAGCCAACTCAGATAGTTCAACTGGGCCAGGAAAGCGGCTCCGTATTCAGCCAGTCCTCCAGGATAATCCAGAAACCGATGTAGGAACGAGCCGCTCATGGAAAACACCACACCCTTGGAGTAGTATTCCAAGGCGGGTTCAAGGCGCAGCCAGACATAAAGAAAACAAAGCAGGAAAAATACCAGGACCACGGTAACCCTGAAAGTCCAAGAACCGGCGCTGGTCAGGGTGACTCTCTTGCTATGAGCCGACTTTTGCATACGTCAAATTCTACGGAGATACTGTCAAAACGGTTGATTGATAGCAATGCACAAGAAATTTTCACCCCACTGCCTACAGCGCCTTCAGCCTTACTTCATGGCCGGCTCGGAACGTTTCTGCCCCTCCCCCTCGATAATTGGAGCAGACTGACCTGAATCGGGCGGCCGGGTTCCACCTTTTGGGCCAAGTATCTTGAGGGGGTTGAGGAGACCCTGGGACAGCGCGCGCTCTTTTACTTGGATCGGGCCGAGAATCAACTCAGGCACGTTGAATGTGTTAAGGCAGCTTTCGTAAAAGGCCGGGTCTTCCTGCGGCAGCACGAAGGGCTTGCAGAACTGGCCGTTAACGTCGAAGTAACTGAAGAAAGGCCGGGCAAAAAGTCCATCCAACCGCTTGCTATTGAACACAACCCAGCGGCCGTTCTCGGACCAGCAATGCCAGGCATCCGCCTTGTCGCTGTTAATACTGAGCCGGTGGCACTCGTGGCTCTGCAAGTCGAGAATGAAGAGATCGCTGTTGGGCTGGTAGATCGGGAAATTGCCATACCTTGCCAGGCAAAAAAGCACATACCGGTTGTCGGGCGAGACTTTTGGCTCGGCGGCGCTGCCGCCGCTCTCTTTGGCGGACAACAGCATCTCTGGTTCACCCCAACGGTCGTGGTCAATGTCATAGCTGATACGCATCAGGTCGTAGTGAACCTCGCGGAACTGCTCGGCGGGAAGGCGAGGCGCGCTGCAATAATAGAGATACTTGCCGTCCGCCGACCAGGCGGGCCAGGTTTCATTCCGGTCTGGCAGCGTGATGGCTGGCGGCAACACCACCGAATTCGAATCAATCCGGTAAATCCCCAGGTTCGACCGTTCGTCGAAGACATCGCGAGTTTCACTGCGGGTATGGTAGAACAGCAAAAACTTATTGGCCGAAAAGGCGAGCAGCCGTCCACTCGGGTGCCAGGACATGTAACCCATAGTCTTGTCCACCCGGAAGACTTCGTTCGAGAGGACCAGCAGCATCGGACTATTGGTGGATCCCCGCGTGTGCAGGGTAAACGTGTCTGGACGGTGGTTGAGAAAGGTGTGGCAGTTCAGACAGCCACCGTCGGTGTAGGTATTTTCCAACACGGGTCTCTGGGAGAAGGATTCCAGGTCACGCTGGTAAATCCCGATGTTCTTATAGACATTGTAAAGGGGCTTCAACAAGCGATAAACCAAGTAAGGGTTTATCTCCTCGCGCGCGATTAGATTGGTCACCGTAGTAAATCGGCTCCAGTGTCCTTCGTGGTCACGGACCGATATGTCGCACAAGAGAAGTTCGCCGGCGTTGGCGCGCACCAGTTCTTTCCACGGTCGCAAGGGAATACAGATGGCTTCATTCCGGCTCATCACCGTCAGCGGTTGGCCCTTGGTCGAATGGAGTTCGGCCCGGTAGCTGGTGCCGGGTTCATCCACCTTGAAATTCAGCGGCGCGATATTGGGCGGCAGGACGATGCCGGCATAGTCCGGATATAATTTTGGTGCTCTCGCCACGCTTGTCGTCTTGTCCGTCTCCACCGCCCCGTTGGCTCTTGTGGTGTCCATAAAACCGCCCCATCCAATCGCCAAGATGAGGAGTGATAGAGCCTTCCGAAAGGCCTGTGCCAGACACAGCCTGCCGAGGACCAGAACAACGAACCTCTGCGCCCTGCACCTGCCCGTTGGCTTGATGTTATACATCTAAGTTTGTTGCGGCAAGGGTGGTGGATCAAGCCTCAAACATCAATAAAAAAGGCGATGTTAAAATGTTATGCCTGCGAATTAATTGCTCGCCCCTGCCGATGGCTTGAAGATGCACTATGTCTTTATGAAAGCGCCTGAAATATGACTGCTCTGGAAGTTGGTGAAGGCCGGCGAGGAAAGACCGCTGTCGGCGGCAGACCGTGGCTGCTCATGCGTGTCCGGTCGGTGCTGATGGTTTATGAGGACAAAAATCGGCTGGGCCACCAACCCTGCCCCGAAGCGTCGCTGGATGATTTGCGATTCACCTCGGTCGGCAGGGAATCTTGCCCGCCCTCAAATAGTCTGGTTGGAATCTCCTTTATTTGCCATCCGGTGAACAAAAAACGTGGATTGACTAAATATAGAAATTATGAAAGAAGCGAAAGTGTTGTGAAAGAGTTCGCAACAATTGTTTGTTCAGCACAACTTTGCCGGAGAAGCTGGGAGGTTTCAGGACAAAGAATATTCTTCGCATTTTCCTCTGGTTGTGTTGTTTCCAATCCAGTTTTCAAAATAAAAAAAGAAATTCCGAGACCTCTGAAAAAGGCTGTTTGAGTTGTTTATTTGATGTTGCCGACATTTTTCAATGTGAAACAGGTTTGCCGAACTGAAGGCCGCGGCACTTTTGCGCTGCGCTGTCGGTCATTTTCG
>Ga0181520_10002942_pt1 | contig 30699 bp, 34 predicted proteins | sample PEATcosm2014_Bin_29_FD_132451 | JGI IMG/M metagenome (GOLD analysis project Ga0181520, IMG submission 132451) | Peatland microbial communities from MTU Mesocosm Facility, Houghton, MI, USA - PEATcosm2014_Bin02_30_metaG | ecosystem: Environmental > Terrestrial > Soil > Wetlands > Peat | place...
GACCAAGGATGCTGGAGAGATCCGTATCGAGGCGGTGAAGGAAGGCTGGGAGGGGGCCGAGCTGACGCCGGCCAAGCTGACGATCACAACGAAACAGGTCGAGTCTCGGCCGGTGGTGGGGTAGCGCATCGCGCCGAGGCCCCGTCTGAGGAGCCTCGGCGTACCGATGTCGCCAGGTTGGCCTGCGGCGTTTCTGCCCTTTGCCGTTGAGCTTTCCGCACGAATCAGCTTCTGACTCCGCGAGCCGTTTTGCGCGTGTCCTGACTCGCTTTGGGAAGCGCCGGCAGCTCCTATGAACTCGCCAACGCGCTCCGCACTAAGGGGAACACCTGAAGCGCCCCATCTCGTCTTGCTACAATCGGAAGGGCCTCAAGCCGCCAGATTTTCAACCTGTTTTGCAGCAAGCAGTTAGACCCGGAACCACGACCCAAGACGATGCCCCTCCGCCTTTTCAACACCCTCACCGGTCAACTCGATGAGCTCGTCCCCTCCGATGGCAAAGCCCTCCGCATGTACGCCTGCGGACCTACAGTCTATGATTATGGCCACATTGGCAACTTCCGTACTTTCTTGCAGATAGATGTGCTCCGCCGGTTTCTGAAGCTGACTGGAATCGAAGTCCACCACGTCATGAATATCACCGACGTGGACGACAAGATCATCCGCAACGCCGCCCAGGCCGGCATCTCCATTGGTGAGTACACCGCCCCCTTCGAGCGAGCCTTCCTTGAAGACCTCGCGGCCCTGAAAGTTCAACTCCCTGAGCTGCTTGCCCGCGCCACTGAACATATTCCCCAGATGGTCAAGCTGGTTGAAAAGCTCGCCGCCGCCGGCGCAGCCTACCAGGCCGAAGACGGTTCCTGGTACTTCCGACTCGCCTCCTTTCCCGAGTACGGCAAGCTGAGCAAAAAAGACCTGAGCGGCATGGAAGACGGCGCTCGCGTGGACGTGGATGAGTACGAGAAGGATTCCGCCCGAGACTTTGCCCTGTGGAAAGCCGCCAAACCGGGCGAGACCTCGTGGGATACCGCCATTGGCCGCGGCCGCCCCGGCTGGCACATCGAGTGCTCCGCGATGGCCATGGAGTATCTGGGCGAGAGTTTCGACCTGCACGCGGGCGGCGAAGACCTGATGTTCCCGCACCATGAAAACGAAATTGCCCAAAGCGAGAGCGTGACCCATAAGACGTTTGCCCGCCACTGGATGCACGTACGCTTCCTTCTGGTGGACGGGCGCAAGATGTCAAAGAGCGAGGGTAACTTTTATACCCTGCGCGACCTGCTGTTGAAGGGCTACAAGACCTCGGCCATCCGGCTGGCGCTGATCTCGGTTCCCTACAGACACCAGCTCAATTTCACGTTTGACGGTCTGATTGAAGCCACCAACGCCATCGAGCGGCTGAGGACCTTTCACCAGCGCCTGACCCAAGGCAAATTCTCGCCGGGCGCCAATCCGGAACTGCAATCCGCCGCCGCGAGTGCCCAGGCTGCCTACATGGCCGCGCTTTCAAACGACCTGAACACCGCTGAGGCTCGCGCCCCCATCTTCGACCTGATCCGCGCCGCGAACACGGCGATCGACCGGCGAGAGCTTTTTGTCGCCGACCGGGACGCGATTCTGGCCGTGCTGGCAAGCTTCGACGCAGTCTTCGACGTGATCGAGGATGACGATGCCGAGCCTACGCGGCGCGCGCTTGCATGGGCCGAGAAGGCAGGCCGCATGGCCGATGTAGCTCCCGAGTTGCTGGCTCGCCAGTCGCTGACGGACGAAGCCATTGAGGCCCTGATAGCCGAGCGCACGCTTGCCAAGAAACAGCGCAACTTCCCCCGCGCCGACCAGATCCGCACCGACCTTGCCGAGAAGGGCATTGTCATAGAAGATTCAAAAGACGGAGTACGCTGGAAGCGAAAATAGCAATAAGCAAATCACTCCACCCCAGGAGGTCGCATGGAACCCAACGAAGCCCACGAACTGCAAGAGCAAGCCGAGCACGGCGAGCACGAGCGGTCGCTTCGCCCGGTCGCCCTTACCATGACCGTGCTGGCCGTACTGGTGGCCGTAACCACCGTGCTCGGCCATCGCACCCATACCGAGGCCATTCTTAACCAGGACAAGGCCACCGACCAATGGAACTACTACCAGGCTCACAAAATTCGCTCCAACGACACGGCCCTGGCTTCAGACCTGCTCAGCGTGGTGACTATCGCCGACAAGGACGCCAAGCAGAAGCTCGCCAAGACCTACGCCGACCATCAGGCCAAGTGGGCCGATGACCTTAAAGAGGAGCAAGACAAAGCCGAGGGGCTTGAGATCAAAGTGGAGCAGGCAGAGGCCCGCGGTGACCGCTTCGACCTGGCCGAGGCACTGCTGGAGATAGGCCTGGTGATCACCTCAGTCACCCTGCTTACACGCGCCCGCATCTACTGGTACATCGGCGCCGTCTTTTCGATTGCCGGAATCGCATCGGCGGTCTCGGTTCTCTTCCTCAAGTAATTCGCTGTGATTCAGCGTGGCCGGTAAGTTGAAGATTTCAGGATTTGCGATCGGCAAGCGAACATGAGTTGCCGCGCTGATGTTGCGCCTGCCCCAGGTTCAGATACTGCATGTTGTGGTAGACTTGCGGCCATTATGAAAGCCCGCGCGTTTCCTGCGCTTCTGCTGCTTTTGAGCGCCCCGCTTGGAGCCCAGAATTTCATTGCACAAACCTACTCCAGCGACATCGGCTTTACCTATAGCCTGCCCGCGGACTGGGAGGTGACGGCCATAGCTCCGTCACTTCCCGTTGTGCAACAGCAGGCGACAAAGAGTGCGACCGGCGAGGATGAAAAGAAAGGGGTTGCCTGCGTCCAGATCGCGCTGACGGCCCGGCACGGGAGACCTCCATCCGTGATAGTGGCTGTGGTGTTGCCTTTTGCGTGCTTCGGCCAAGAGATGACCGAGAAGGACCTTTCGGGCGTCGCCGAAGGTGCGTCAGAGGCTCTAAAGAAGTCCTTTGATATCTCCAGCCCAACGTACGGCGCCTACCTACTTGGCACTCACAGCGTTTGGATTGAACGCGTGAAAGGAACGCTGAAAGGCCAGCCAGGGAACCCGTACACAGTGGAGACCGTTTGCAGCATTCTCAAGAAGGGCGTGGTCTGCTGGATGGAAATGGCCGCCGACGATGGCGCGCTGCAGACCTTCGAGCATGGCGCAATCGTGCTGGACGGCGAGGCTCCAACCACTCTGGTGCCGCCGACCGCCTTCGACAAGAAGCCCTCCTGAGACTCTGAAAAAAGCGGCCAGGCCGCAGGGCTATCAACACTGGCAGAGACTACTCCGCCGGCAACTGCTCCAACTCCTCGATATGCTGCGGCGCGGCTTTGGCCTTTACCTGCGCCGTGGTCAGCAGAAAGACCGCAACAACGATGCCCGCCATCCCTGCAAACTCAGCCGGTCCCGGCCGCTCGTGGAGCAGGAAGATTCCCAGAAGCACCGCGACCACCGGATTGACATAGGCATACGAGGCAACCTTGGCCACCGGCACGTGCTCGATGAGGTAGATGAAGCCGGTGTAACCAAGCAGCGACCCGCCGGTAATGAGATACACGAGCGACCCGGCTGCACGCGCGGTGAGATGAAATTGCGGCCATTGACCCAGCGCCGTGCCCAGCGCGGTGCTGAAGATGCCCGCCGCCAACATCTGCCACGCCGAAGCCACAAAGCTGTTTACCGGCAACCGGACGCGCCGGGATAAGATGCTGCCCACGGTCCAGGAGAGCGCGCCGGCCAGCAGGCTGGCGATGGCCCACAGGAGCGCGGGGTTGCCGGCCAGGCCGACGTGCAGCGAGGGCCAAAGCAACGCGGCCAAGCCCCCAATGCCCAGTACAATGCCCAGCCAGCCACGCGCCGGGAGCGGTTCTCCGCCGGGCAGCGCCATCTCAATAAGCGCCACATACAACGGAATGACCGCCTGCGCCAGCGAGGCCAGCCCACTGGGAACAGTCCTCTCCGCATACACCAGGCCCACATTGCCCCCGCCCAGCAGCAGCAAACCGATCAGGCTGAGCATCAGCATGGTCCGGGGCGGCCACGCAAGGCGCAGGCCACGCCAGCGGCACCAAACCAGCAGAATTGCGCCCGCAATCAGGAAACGCGTCCCGGCCAGCAGCAGTGCCGGCATATCGGCCGCTCCAATGCGAATGGCCGTATAAGTGGAGCCCCAGAAAAAATAGACGCTGGCAAACGCCAGCACAATGGAAGCCGTGGTGGCCGCTTTCTGCTGCGGACGGGCTGGTTGTCGCGTTGCTGTTGGCATGGGACTGATTCCATCGTAATCCGCGCGATGCAGAACTGCTTCCCACATCTTGCGGCGACAGGGCGAATGCTTGGCCCTGCCGTGCCAAACGCGGTGCCGTCCGCTGGACACGCCGCCGGAACCCGTTCGCTCCTTACTAACAATGTCCCGCATGGAAAGGCGTTGGCGGCGCATGGTATCCTCTCGCCAACGGAGTTCTTATGCTAACGCGTGCCGCCAAAGGAATTTTGCTTGCGCCAGCCGCCAAGCGCTGGTCGCGGTCGCGCGCGCGAAGCATCTGCCCGCGGCAGCACCTGCGCGTGCTGCCCATCCGCACTCGACCTAGCCTTTTCGCAAGCGATTAGCAGCCGTTCGACAGCGGTCTACGATTGCCCTTCAAAGTTTGCTTTTCCTAGCCACAAGGGCCTGCAAAACCGATCCCACCCTACGGGGTCCGAGGCCGCGTCCCATTCAAGGCCGCGTATTCGGCACAGCACAACCGAATCTGTCGAGGAGATGGAAAAATGACCAAGCAAGAGCTATACGCGCAATACGGACCCAAGCTTGTATGTCCCCTGCCCGGACCCAAGGCCCAGGCAGCCGTGGAGGCCGATGGCCGCCTGATCTCGCCCAGTTATACCCGCTCTTATCCACTGGTTGCGAAGCGCGGCCGCGGCATTCGCGTGGAAGATGTGGATGGCAACGAGTTTCTCGACTTCGCCGCGGGCATTGCCGTAATCTCTACAGGCCACTGCCATCCCGAAGTCGTCGCGGCCATTCAGAAGCAGGCTGCCGAACTGATTCACATCTCCGGAACCGACTTTTACGACGAACATCTGACGGACCTGGCTGACCGGCTCTCCGCCGTGGCGCCCATGCCCGGGCCACATAAGTTCTTCTATGGCAACTCCGGCGCCGAAGCCATTGAGTGCGCACTCAAGCTGGCTCGCTACCACACCGGACGCCAGCAGGTAATCTCGTTTTTTGGCGCTTTTCACGGCCGTACCATGGGCGCGCTCTCGCTTACCGGCTCAAAACCGCAGCAGAAACGCCGCTTTTCGCCGCTGGTTCCGGGGGTGACGCACATCCGCTATCCCTATGCCTATCGCGGCTGCACCGGTGGGCCGCAGGAAGAAGAATCCTTCAGCCTGGGCTGCGCGCGCTACATCGAGGAGAAGCTCTTCAAGACCATCCTTGCGCCTGAGGAGGTTGCGGCCATCTTTGTTGAACCCATCCAAGGCGAGGGCGGCTACGTGGTTGCGCCCGACAACTTTTTGCGCGAGTTGCGGGCGATCTGCAACCGTCACGGCATTCTTCTGGTGGTGGACGAAGTGCAGTGCGGCGCAGGGCGTACCGGCAAGTGGTGGGCCATCGAGCACTCCGGCGTAGAGCCGGACATGGTCTGCATGGCCAAGGGCATCGCCAGCGGCATGCCGCTGGGAGTCTGCATGACCCGCGCGGAAGTTATGGACTGGGTGCCCGGCTCCCATGCCTCCACCTTCGGCGGAAACCCGGTGTCGATCGCCGCGGCGCTGGCCACCCTGGACATTATCGAGCGCGAGGCGATGGCGAACGCCGCCCGCGTGGGCGAATTGATGCTCGATCGCTTGCGCGGCTGGAAGTTGAGCCACCCGCTGGTTGGCGATGTGAGGGGACGCGGCCTGATGATCGGCATCGAACTGGTAAAGGACAAGGCGACCCGCGAGCCGGCCACCGCACTGCGCAACCGCATTGAGACGCTGGCCTTCGAGCGGGGCCTGATGGTGCTGGGCTGCGGCGAAACCACGCTCCGGCTCAGCCCTCCGCTGATTGTGAGTGAGCAGGAAGCCACCGTGGCCCTCGACATTCTGGAGGAGTCACTCGCACAGGCCGAAATGGAGCACGAACACGCCACAGCGCTCGAGGTGGCAACGGCCTGAACTTGACGAGTATGCCGGGCCGCCAGTTTGCACCGGCCCGGCGTACTTTGCTGGATTTGCGCCTTTCGCCCATCCAGCCGAAAATGGTTTGCCATGGGAAGGCTGGAGTTGTTGCGCATCGCCGGGCTGGAGCGCGCCTTGGCCGGATTGAACCGGGTGGCGCGGCGACGCGGCCGGGCAGAAAACCTGCCCGCCCATCTGATGACTGGAATCGACGGCGAAGATGCGGCTTTCTTCTACTTGCGACGCAAGGGTTACACCGTGGTGGCGCGGCGCTGGTCAGCGGGAAACCTGCCGGGCGACGTCGATCTGATTGCGTGGCTGGGACCGATGCTTTGCTTTGTTGAAGTGAAGACACGCACCGCCCGCGATGCTTCTCCCGCGGAGATTGCCGTCGACTCGCACAAGCGCACTACGCTGCGCCGGCTGGCGCGGCAGTACGTGCGCCAATTGCCCCAGGAGACTGCACCGCCCGCCCGCTTTGATGTGCTCAGTGTGTATCTTGTTCCGGGACGAGAAAAGGAGTTCCAGCATTTCGAAGGGGCTTTTGGATGGAGTGAGCGGCAGGATGATGAGGGGCAATAGGGGATGGGCGCAGCTTCGTGGGATATTACCCACTCATCCCTGCGCATCCTCGAACTCCTCGTGCCAGGCCATCTGAATGGCTTCAAGACGCGACTCGTTGGACTTCGCCGGGTCGTCGGCAAAGCCCTCGAGCTCGGTCACGTAGCGGTGCAGGTCAGTGAAACGCACCGTCAAGGGATCGAGGTTAGGAAACTTCTGCTGAAGCTGGATGCCGATCTCTTCGGCGTCGGTCCACAGAATCTCGCGCGGCATAGGGTGTGGCTCCTTACTTTTCTTCGGCCAACGTCAGCGGTTTGCCCTCGGAGACGTAATTGCGATTCCACTTGGGAATTTCAACGACGTAGTCGCCGGGCCGGGTGATGACGGCCTGACAGCCGAGCCGCGAGTTCAACTGCTGGTCAGCGGCCATGTCCATGCGGTCCAGCTCATCGTCGTCCGCGGGGCTGATGCCCTCCTGATCCTTGATCCACAGGTGGCAGGTGGTGCAGGCGCAAACGCCTCCGCAGGCGTGGTCGAGAAAAACGTCGTGATTCTCCGCCACATCGAGAAACGACATCGGCTTGCCGTGATGCTGGTAAGGCATCGTGCCAAACTCGAACTCGACCGTCCTGCCTTCAGGAAGAAAGGTGACACGCACAAGCTTGTCGGCAGGAATGTTTTTCCCGGTTGCTTCGCTCATCGAATCCGTCTCTTTCTCGTTCCCATGCTCACTTGAACTCCGCCGGGGCCATGGCGTGAGGCGCGGTAACAGCCTCGTCCAGCTCCTCGCCAGCCGCTTCCATGGTCTTGCCGCGAATGGCTGTCGTCACGGCAGCCTCCATCATCAACTCGGCAAAGTGTCGCGTGGCCTGATCCAGTGCCAGCGTTGCGTCGCGTATGGAAGCCAGGTCTTCGCCCAATTTCACGGCGTTCAGCCGGTCGCGCGCCGCAGCAATGGCAGCCTGCTCCTCGCCGGTCAACTGCTTCCACGCCGGACTTTCGGGAGCGCGCTCGACCGCCGCAAGAATCGTCTCCGCCTCGTTGCGGGTCTCGATCAGCAGGCGCTTGGTAAAGTCCTCCTCGGCGTGGTCGAAGGAGTCGAGAATCATGCTCTCGACCTGCTCATCGGTAAGTCCATATGTAGGCTTCACTTCAATTTTGGCCGCCTGCCCACTGCGCTGTTCGCGCGCGGAGACTTTCAGAATGCCGTCGGCGTCGATGAGGAACCGGACCTCGATGCGCGGCAGCCCCGCGCTCATGGGCGGAATGCCCTTTAGGTCAAAACGCGCCAACGAACGACAATCGGCGGCCAGTTCGCGCTCGCCCTGCACCACGTGAATGGCCACGTTGGTCTGGCCGTCGACTCCTGTCGTGAAGTGTTCGGTGGCCGAAGCGGGAATGGTGGAATTGCGCTGGATGATGCGCGCCACCGTGCCGCCCAGTGCCTCAATGCCCAGAGAAAGCGGAGTCACATCCAGCAGCAGCATCTCCTCAGTAGTCTTTGAGGCGCCGGCCAGAATGTCAGCCTGCACCGCCGCGCCCAGCGCCACCACTTCGTCGGGGTTGAGCTCAATGTGCGGCTTTTTGCCGCGCGCCGCGAGATGGAAAAGATCGTCCACCAGTTGGCGCACTGCGGGAATCCGCGTGGACCCGCCCACCAGCACCACCTCATCAACCTGCTCCGGCGCGATGCCCGCGTCGGCCATGGCCTGCTTGCAAGGGCCAGCCGTGCGCTCCAGTACCGGCTCGATCAGCATCTCAAAGACCGCGCGCGGAATCTCCCTCTGGTAGCGATCGCCATTGGGCAGTTCAATGTCGAACTCCGCCACTGGTTCGGTGGAGAGCTTGATCTTGGCCTCGATAGCGGCCTTGCGCAGAGCCTGCACAGCGCCTGGATGGCCGCGCAGATCCACACCGTGCTCGGCGTGAATCTCGTCCAGCGCGATGGCCAGCAGCAGGTTGTCAATGTCGTCGCCGCCCAGATGCGTGTCACCGTTGGTGGACTGCACCTCGAAGATGCCGTCGCGCAGCTTGAGAATGGAGATGTCAAAGGTGCCGCCGCCAAGGTCGTAAACGGCGATTGTGCCCACTTTGGCGCGGTCGAGCCCGTAAGCCAGCGCGGCCGCGGTGGGCTCGTTCACAAGCCGCAGCACCTCAAGACCAGCCATGCGGCCCGCATCCTTGGTGGCCTGCCGCTGCGCATCGTTGAAGTAGGCCGGTACCGTGATGACGGCCTGCGTGACCGGCGCGCCAAAAAAACGCTCGGCGTTGCGCTTGAGCTGGCGAAGGATATAAGCCGAAATCTCAGGCGGCGTAAACCTGAGCTCGCCCAGTTGGATGCGCGGAACCTCACCGGCTTCCACGTCTTCCGCGAGCCGGAACGGAAAGAGCTTCAGCTCGTCCTGAATCTCTTCAAGGCCGCGGCCCATCAGGCGCTTCACAGAATAGATGACCCGCTCCGGTGTCTCGATGAGCGCCTTGCGCGCCGTATTGCCCACGGTGACCGTGGACCTGCCGCCCGAGGCCGGAACGGGGTCCAGCGCTACCACGGATGGCACCAGGTTCGAGCCGTCTACGCCGGGAATCACCACCGGCGCATCGCCCTCCATATAAGCAACCAGGGAATTGGTGGTTCCCAGGTCGATTCCGACTACGCGTCCTTCCGCCATGCTTGTCTTTTAAGCTCCCAGAGTCTCGGTAACGTCGCGAACCAGATTGCTCAAGTAGCGGCGCCGGTCAAGGAGAGCCACCATGGCCTTTTGCGCAGCCTGGCGCGCTGATTCACCGCCCGCGTCCCAAACCTGCCAAAGGCCGCGCAATTCCTTGTCCGCCGCTTCCAACAGACCATCCAGCCGCTTTTTCGCATCCTTCAGGGCTGCATCTAGGGCCGGATCCTCTCCGCCCATCTTGCGAACCATGCGCATCTCTTCCAACTGCATGTTCAGCTCAAAGACCTCCTCCAGCAGATCGGCCGGCACGCGGGAGGGATCTTTTCGATCATGGCCGTCCTGATCCGGAATTGCCTCTGAACCCGTCGCAGCACCTACGAGCTTGAGCAGGTACCTGGTGCGGTTCAGAGGGTCTTTGAGCGTGCGATAGGCATCGTTCAGCAACGCTGTGTCTGCCAAACTCCACTGGCGCTCATTTTCCCCCGCGCGGGCAAAGCGATCGGGGTGAACCTTGCGGCTGAGACGATGAAACTCGTGCTCCAGGGCGACCAGGTCAAGGTTGAGCCGCGGCTCCAGTCCGAAAACTGAAAAATAATCGCCGCCGGGAGGAGGCTGAATCTTGCTGCAATGCGGGCAAAATAGCGTGGAGTCGTTATGGCCAATCGAACAGGACCAACAGGCAATGGGAACCGCGGAATCAAGAACCTTGAGCATAATTAGACCGAACCCTACGATGAGAACGATGAACCGCAGCCACAGGAGCGCGTCGAGTTCGGATTGATGAAATTGAATCCCTGCCGCATCAGCGTCTCTTCGTAGTCCAGCGTCATGCCGTGCAGATAGAGGAACGACTTGGGATCGACGAAGACGCGCACACCGTCAAACTCGTAGATACGGTCGCGCTCGCGTGGCCGCGTGTCAAATTTGATTGAATAGGAGAGCCCCGAACACCCTCCGCCCATTACGCCCAACCGCAGTCCGCCCTCTTGCGGCGAGACGCCTTCCTTGGCCATGGCCACGCGGATGCGCTTGATTGCCCGCTCCGTCACCTGCAAGCCCTGACCGGGCGACGGGGCGCCCACTGGGCCCGGTGTGGCAGACTGCGACTGCGCCGCAACGGCCCCTTCGGCCGGCTTCGATTCGATTGTCACCATGTTCGACATACTTGCCTTTTCACGTTCCTGCGAAAAACCCCTGACGGCTAAAGCCTGGGCCTCTTTGCTGCGCTTCGGGCGCGGCTAACTCAAGCCGCAGCCTTCCAGAACCGAGCGAATCAACCTGCTCTCAGTCCGCAGCCGCCGCGGCCGCTGCATCCGCCGTCTCCTGAACGCCGTTCTTCTTCTTCCAGTCGCCGATGGCCGCGCGAATGGCATCTTCGGCCAGCACCGAGCAGTGAATCTTCACCGGCGGCAGCGACAGTTCCTTCACAATGTCGGTATTCTTGATCGCCAGTGCGTTATCGACAGTCCGGCCCTTGATCCATTCGGTTGCCAGCGAAGAACTGGCGATCGCCGAGCCGCAGCCGAAGGTCTTGAACTTCGCCTCTTCGATCACCTGCGTCTCGGGATTTACGCGGATCTGCAACCGCATCACGTCGCCGCACTCTGGCGCGCCTACCAGACCCGTGCCGACCTCCGTCGAACTCTTGTCCAGCGTGCCCACATTGCGCGGATTGTTGTAGTGGTCTACCACCTTGTCGCTGTATGCCATGTGTCCTGTCTCCTCCTGCGGGGGGAAGCCGCTATACCTTGATTTGATTCGGCAGGCATGCCCGGCGAATCGAAAAACTTTCGTTGCTTACCTCCCATCCTTCGCATTTTTCCCTCGAAAAACCGCGAAGGATGGACCACCCAGCTTCAAGGTTCAATGAAACCGCCTAGTGCGCCGCCCACTGAATCTTGGTCAGATCGATGCCTTCTTTCACCATCTCGTAGAGCGGCGAAAGCTCGCGCAGCTTGCGCACAATGTCAACGACCTTGGCGCCTACATAATCCACCTCGGCCTGGGTATTGAAGCGCCCCAATCCAAATCGAATGGAACTATGCGCCACATCGTCGCCCAGTCCCAGCGCTTTCAATACGTAAGAGGGCTCGAGCGTGGCCGAGGTGCAGGCCGAACCGCTGGAAACCGCTACGTCATTGATGCCCATCAGAAGCGACTCGCCCTCAACGTACACAAAGCTCATGTTCAGGTTGCCGGGCAGCCGGTGCTCCATGGAGCCGTTGACGTGGACGTAGTCCAGCTCCGATTCCAGCTTGTTCTTCAGCCGGTCGCGCAAGCCGCGCAGATAAGCCGCCTCCGTTTCCATCTCCTCATAGGCAATTTCACAGGCCTTGCCCAGACCCACGATGCCGGGCACATTCAAGGTGCCGGACCGCATGCCGCGTTCGTGGCCGCCGCCGTCGATTTGCGCGGCGATCTGCACGCGCGGGTTGCGCCGGCGAACATACAGGGCGCCCACGCCCTTGGGCCCGTAAATCTTGTGCGCGGAGATCGACAATACGTCAATGTTGTCGGCGATCACGTTCACCGGAACCTTGCCCACGGCCTGCACGGCGTCCGTGTGGAAGATCACGCCCTTCTCATGACAGAGCTTGCCGATTTCGCGGATGGGCTGCAGCACGCCGATCTCGTTGTTGGCCGCCATGATGGATACCAGGATGGTCTTGTCGTCGATGGCCCGCTTCAGATCTTCCAGGTCGATGAGCCCGTCGGCTTTCACCGGCAGATAGGTCACGCGGTAGCCATATTTTTCAAGGCGCTTGCAGGTGTCAAGCACCGCCTTGTGCTCAGTGACCTGGGTGATGATGTGGTTGCCGCGCTCGCGATACATCTCCGCAATGCCCTTGATGGCCAGGTTGTTGCTCTCGGTGGCGCCGGAGGTAAAGATGATCTCCTTGGCGGTGGCCCCGATGAGATTTGCAATCTGCTCCCGCGCCGTCTCCACGGCCTGCTCCGCTTCCCACCCGAAAGAATGATTGCGGCTGGCAGCATTGCCGAATTTGGTGGTGAAGTAGGGCAGCATCGCCTCAAGAACCCGCGGATCCACCGGGCTGGTGGCGTGATTATCCATATAAATCGGCAGGCTCACGCCTACGGGCGCTTCCACATTGCTGGCAACAGTGCTCGTCGAATTCATTATGGTCTCCATCCTTATCATTGCTCGCCTCCGCTCATCACGGAAGCGGGGGAAAAATCCGTTACAGCGTCAATTCAACCAACCCTTGCGCCTCGTGCACTCGTCTTGCGGGCTGTTCGTGCTCCGCCAGGTCCTGAATACTGATGCTCTTCAGCACTCCGGCGATGGTGTCGTTCACCCGCGCTAACGGCTCCCGGATGGTGCAACTCGGCGTCAACTCGCAGGACTTGGCGCCCTTGGTGCAAGAAGTAATGAAAAACGGTCCGTCGATGGCGTGAATCACCTCATAGGCTGAAATCTCGCGCGCATCCCGCTCCAGGACATAGCCCCCATTCATGCCGGCGTGGGAACGCAGCAGGCCGCTCTTGGTCAGGAGTTGCAGAATCTTGGCCAGCAATTGCGCTGGAATTCCGTACGCGTCAGCAACATCTTTCGCGCTCAGCGCAGGCTTCTCAGGGTGCTCGGCCAGGTACTTGAGCGCCATCAACCCGTAGTCCGCCTTTTTGGTCAGTTTGAGCATGCAATATCCGACTTCTTCGGTCCGCGTTCAGTATACGACCGATTCTGTCGGGATTTCAAGTCTGCCCGGAGATCCCCCCGCCTTTCGCGGGAAAAAATCTGCTCCGTCAGCCAAAGATTCTGCAAATATCCGTTTCCAATTGGCGAAAAGACCGCTACAATTTGGCGGAAAGAGTACTTCAACCAACTGATACATAGGCGATGGCAACCATTTGCAAGCACCCAAGGGTCCGTATCGTTTCCCGGCATGAAGACACCGAGTTTGTCGAGTGCCTGGAGTGTGGCGAAGTCTTTGACTCCGAAGAGTTTCGTGACATGGAGATTGAAGAAACCGCCGAGACAGAGTACAGCGCGGACGACTATTAGAGTAATTTCAGGGTAAACGTGCCGTAAGGAGATTCGAGCAGGGTGTCTTTGTCCTTAAGGAAAGAGCCGCTTAAGCTCATTCACCATGCGTTACAGCAACCCTGAAATCGCCATGAGACAGGTTCACCTGGCGCCTGGGCCGTTGGCTGCCTGTGCACCCACCCGGCGCGACGCGGTCCACGCGTAATGCAAGCCCGATACGACGGTCAGCACCATCGTGGCGTCGAGCAGCAGCGTGCGAATCTCCGCCACCCAGAAGGCTGGGGTGAGTTGATGGAGCAGGACGGCAGCCACCGCGCCCACCTGCACAGCCGTATTGGCCTTGCCAAAGATGCTTGGGCTGAACTCTCTGCGCCCCACCGCCGCATAAAGAATCGCCGCCACCACCAGAATCCCAACATCCCTGCCGAAAACCAGCACCGTCACCCGTGCCGGAATCAATCCCATGTGCGTCAGTACCAGGAAGAGGGTGCTGAGCAGCAGCTTGTCAGCCACGGGGTCAAGGTACTGGCCCAGCATCGAGCGCTGCTTCAGCAGCCGCGCCAGTGTGCCATCCAGGGCATCCGTCAATCCCGCCACCACAAACAGGCCCAGGCCCAGCCCATAATGACCGTCCAGAACGGCTGCCACCAGAAACGGAGCGAGGCAAATGCGCAAGAGCGTAAGCAGGTTGGGAGCGGTGCGGAATGGGTTCGGTCGGGGGTTCGAAACGTCGGCCATGGCAGGTGGAGTCGCCAGCAAATCGATGCGTCCCGGCTCAGGAAGGAGCGATCCCGAGATCCATCAAGACCAATTCCCGGAAATACAGTTTCCCTATAGAGGACGGTTCTTCGTTAGACAACGATGGTACAACATGCTGCGCGAGCGTGACATCCCCATGTTTCCCGTGCCGCCTCGATCCTGATAAACTATGTGATATTGCTTCGCAGGCGCGTAGCTCAGTTGGTTAGAGCGCTTCCTTGACACGGAAGAGGTCGCTGGTTCGAATCCAGTCGTGCCTACCATTTAATTTTTTTAGAATCAATAGTTTGGCAACACGCCCCCATCCCGAGCCCCACTTCATTTCACCCAAGAATCACCCAAAGCCTACTGAATGGCCGTTCCGGCTGCTCCGAAAATGGCATCGACCATCATCTGTTGAGCCGCCATTAGCTCGTCAGAGTCCGTTTGCGTGTACCGGCTGAGCGTAAAAGCCGCGTTGCTCTGCCGGAGGGTGGTCTGAGCCGTTTTGGGGTCAACCTTCTTTTTGGTCGTCAGGAAGCTGGACAGGCTGTGGCGGAACTGGTGGAATCCGCGAGTATTTTGAGGCGACCTTCGATATGAGCGTCGAGCCGCCGAAACACATGGGGTTAGTTTGCAAATGCTGTTGGGAACAGTTCAACTACAGCCAATCCCCAATCAGGCTTGCTGGACATGCACTTGGGCATTCCGAACGGCGCGATGTGCCATATTCAAGGGAGAAGCCGTCGCCAATGACCGGGGAGCAAGTATTCAACTTTCATTCAATGCTCATGGAACGATTTGACGTGGTAACTCCAGAAGCCGGAACGTGGAAGTTCGAATGCAAGCATTGCAAGAAAAGGCTCCCGCATCGCACAGCCTTTGCGGGTTTGATGGGGCACAGCCTCGGATGTCGTATGGAACCCGAGGTACCAAACGAGAACGTAAATTAGCTGGTTCGCTTGCTTTGTTGCTTTACTGAACCTTAGGCGGCATCATTACGGCCTACCTCAAGAGTTGATTTCCAGTCCACGGGAGAGAATCCTTAGCGCAAGTCTTCTCGCATCCCTAACATGAGACTTGGTGACCTCACACTTTGGTTCGGTATGCGCCCCGCTGTTTCTCAACCTCCACAGCTCTCCCACATCTTCAGTCAGTCGCCGAAGATGACTTTGATTCACGGCAGCGGATACGGGTTTTGACCCCCAGTCTCCCAACTCCGAATGCAGCCATTGCTCCACGGCCTTTGCGTATGAAACACAGAGTGCCCCAAAGTCGAAGTGTCTTTGTGATTGTGCCCTTTGCCAAGAATGTTCGGCGACGACTAGCCTTTTCAGCACTTCAAATGGAAGCTTACTCAGTATCGGATTGTCCGCGAGTATCGACTTATGCGCTTTGTCGATGCCGCCTTCGCGTGCCGCGCTATCATCACTGCCGAGAGGGTACTCGAAGCTGAACTTGACTAAAGAGTTCTGCGAATTTGGGGACGGGGTTCGCCACTTCCCGTGCCTAAAGAGGTTCGACTCTTCGTAGAACGCGGTCAATTGTGTCGCAAGTACCTGAGCAATAAACGGAAGCGCATCGCTCCCAGTTATGCGCCTAAAAACACGATGATGAACTTGAACCCTAGCCTTGCTACAAACACGCTCCCAGTCGAAGAGTCCTTGGTAAAGTTCTTCCGAAAGCAAATCGAACACGTGGCCGATGGGCCTCCCGTGCCTCTTTTCTGTATTGATGAACTCGCAAAGAACGTCCGTCAACAATGGCTTCCACAACTCAGCAACCGTCCGCATCTGTTCTTGCCCTTCAATGGAATCGCTCAAGTGGCAATCGTATTCTTGGATTGCATCATCCCAGTAAAGTAGACCGTAGAGGCCAGACACAAACAGTACCTCAACGCGGTCTCGTGGTAACTCATTCCAGAAATCTCGACTCAAATCAATATTCAGCTTTTCAAGTTCCGAAAAGAAACGACCGCTGTAGCGTAAATATGCGGGGCGGTAAACCTCCTCTCCACAATCCGGTTCCCCAAAATCAGGCCCAAGCTTGAGGCTGCGATTGCCACCCCTTAAATCGCGAAAGCCGCCCATCTGGTCATCATTGTGGAGTCGTCCGTTTTCTCCATGGAGGAGGTCAAACACTTCCCTGCGGCCATTAAGGAGCCATCTCCGCAGGTTTGGCAGAGTCTCCCTAGAAGCAAAGCAGCGGCGGGACATGTGGGCGAAGCATTCTCCCCCCTGCCTTTTGTCTCGACTACACGAAAGAAGGATTATTGTCCGTTCTTGCATGGTAGGATTCTAGGGCTCAGAGGGCTGCTAACGCGAAGAAATCCGAGGCTCTACTCATCACAGCATCCGCATCCTTTGCCGCCGAAGTCTTTCAGGACGACGAAATCACTCAGTGTCAGCCTCGGCTTCTTCTGAACCCACGGCAGAAAGGCATCTGGCAACTCAATGAAGTGACCGGCTCCCCGCATCCCCTCTTTCGACAGTTCTGCATATGCCTGAGACAGGGCTAGGCCAAGGTCGCTGCGCCTGTGTCTGTTGGCGGTTTTGGAGGGGGCACAGTACCGACCTGCCGTCCAGAGACTAACTGGTTGTATTCTTGGCGGCTTAGCCGCTTCACCGTTCCTTGGAACCAAGTTGCGGTAATGTTCCGTGCAGACTCCGGTACCGGGAACTCTGTTGTGATGTCCCATTGGACGGGCACGCAGTGTTTGTACTCCACTCGACTTTCGTAGTAAAAATAGTCGCCGGTTCCCTGAGTATAGGCGAAGTAAAAGCGAAGATAATCCACAGACTGGGGAGCAATATCGTATCCGAAATCTACCCAACGATTTACCCAAAAACCATACGTCTTGCACGTGAATACAGGTGCTTAGGCGGTATTCCGCGTGCAGTTAAGTAGTTGAAAATAAAGGTGATAGCGTGCTTGACACGGAAGAGGCCGCTGGTTCGAATCCAGTCGTGCCTACCATATCCATAGTAGAATCAATAGTTTACAGCTTCGACCTTTTCCTTCTCCTCTCCCGATGGTGCTGAATGGTGCTGAGGTTTTTCCTTCTTGCCCCCGGTTGGGAGCATCATCTCCAAGACTTTGGCGTTCGCATCCCGTTTCTGCGACGAGATTGCTTGGGTGAAGTGGGCAAGCGCCACACCAATGGCCATTGCCAGAAATATCCAGAGTGTGAGGTAGCGGTCGAGGAACGAGAGGTGCTTGCGCTCGAGCGGAGCGCAGTTCTGCACTTGCGTATAGGGCTTGCTGGACATTGCTAGTGGGCCTCCGATTGGATTGGACAATCGACAGGCAAAGGCGCCTTTTGAAGAGCGACAAACCTTGCAGGGCTGCAGCAGGCTTTTGAGAGACGCAGCCGGTCAGCCTGCATTGCCCGCTCCTCTTTCAACCAAGCCAGCGTTTGACGAAGGATCTGCGCGGCTCCGACATTCGGGGGCATCACGATGCGGTAATGCATCCATTTGCCCTCGCGCCGGGCCGTGACAATTCCCGCACGGCGGAGATACGCCAGATGCCGGGAAATCTTGGGTTGCCCCTGCTCCAGAATCTCAACGAAATAGCAGACGCAGAGCTCCTGATCACCCATCAGATTGAGTAAACGGAGTCGTGTGTTGTCTCCCAGGGCCTGAAAGAAGCGTTCGATGTTAAACGCAGATGATTTTCCCGCCATGCCCAATGTATACGCCTTGACGAATATATCTGCAAGAAATATAGTCGTTTTTGCGAATATGTTTCCAGTTCGCTGTCAAGGAGTGCATCATGGCGGAACAGATATTGGAGTCGGTCAAATCCAAATACGGAGCGGTCGCTGAGAGTTCTCTGTCGAGCGACAACGCGGGAGTGAAGGCCGTGGCGGAAGCCTTCGGATACAGCGCGGAAGAACTCACCTCGATCCCGGCGGAAGCCAATATGGGCCTGTCTTGCGGCAACCCGACGGCGACGGCTCACATCAGGTGGGGCGAAGTGGTGGTCGATCTGGGTTCTGGCGGAGGCCTGGATGTCTTTCTCGCCTCGAAGATGGTCGGACCGGAAGGCCGCGCCATCGGCATCGACATGACGCCAGCCATGATTGACCGGGCACGCGCGAATGCCAAGACAGGCGGCTACACCAATGTCGAGTTCCACCTGTCAACCATCGATCAAATTCCGCTTCCGGATGCTTCGGTTGATTGCGTAATTTCAAACTGCGTCCTGAACCTGGCGCCTGACAAGCCGGCCGTGTTCCGCGAAATCGCCCGCGTACTGAAGCCCGGCGGGCGCGTAGCGGTGAGCGACATCGCACTCAAGCAGGAGCTGCCTGAGTCCGTTGCAAAGAGTGTTGCAGCCTATGTCGGCTGCATTGCCGGAGCCATTCTGATCGACGACTACAAGGCTGGACTGCTGGCGGCCGGCTTTGAGCATGTCCAGATTGTGGATAGCGGCAAGGACCTGAACGCCTACGCGAAGGTTGAGAATCAGGCTGGTTGCTGCTCCCCAACGATGGACTCCTCCAGCCCGTTCCAGGTCATCGAAGAGCCTTGCTGCACTCCTGCGCCTGGCGCCTCGGCGCCACTCCATGAGGAATTGAAAACGCTCCTCTCCCAATACGACATCAATGCAGCTGCCGCCAGCGTGAAGGTCTACGCGATCAAGCCTGGAATCACTGCCTCGAAATCCTGCTGAGCCCCGACCTGTTGCTCGTAAGGGGCTACGGAACCAGAACAAACGCACCGCAGGCGCTTTCTTGAAAGGACGTACAAGATGGCTCAATACAACGTGCTTTTTCTTTGCACCGGAAACTCCGCTCGCTCCATCATGGCCGAGGCGATTATGAACCGCAAGGGATTGCCTCACTTCACGGCATACAGCGCCGGTAGCCATCCTGCCGGATCGGTGCGGCCCGAAGCGATTCACCAACTTGAAAAAGCCGGATTGAGCACTGTGAATTTGCGGAGCAAGTCATGGGATGAGTTCTCTGTGCCCGGTGCACCGACGCTTCACTTCGTGTTTACAGTCTGCGACAACGCGGCGAAGGAAGTCTGCCCGCTTTGGCCAGGCCAACCCATGACAGCACATTGGGGTGTACCCGATCCAGCCGCAGTTACAGGCACGCCCGAAGAGATTGACCGCGCCTTCTTGCAGGCATTTTCGTTGCTCGACCGCCGCATCAGCCTTTTTCTGTCCTTGCCGGTAGCAACGCTGGATACCTTTGCGCTGCAACGGGAGATCGACAACATCGGAAAGCAATAATTGGTAGTTGAGGAATCATGGTAAAGGTCATTTTTGCATGTATTCATAACGCGGGCCGCTCCCAGATGGCGGCAGCGTTCTTTAGTCAGCTTGCCGATCATTCCAAAGCCGAAGCTGTGTCGGCCGGAACCGAGCCTGGCCTCCGCGTCCATCCCGAAGTCCTCGCCGCGATGCAAAGGTCGGAATTGACCTCAGCAGAACTAAGCCTCAGAAGCTGACAGACGAATTGGCGCGCGACGCTCAACTTCTCATCACCATGGGTTGCGGTGACAAGTGCCCCTATGTGCCCGGCCTGCGCCGGGATGACTGGCCCCTTCGCGATCCCAAGGGACAGCCGATGGAGGACGTTCGCGTTATCAGAGATGAAATTCGAGACCAAGTGCAATTGCTCCTCAACAGAGAATCCCTAAGCGCCTGAAAGCAGCGCTCAACGACGCCCGGCTAGAGAAGGACGAGAGGTCTCTGTTAGATACCCGGCATCCCCAGCAAACGCAGGTATTCCTGGGTGAGGATGGAACGCAAGCGGGGAGTGACCGCTGGGTCGCAGGGGACGTCGAGTGAGCGACAGCGGTCGATGGCAAAGCGCAGATCGCGAAGGAAAGCAACGCAGGCCGGGCATGACTCGATATGGCCTCGCATCTGCTCGCAGGTGAGGGGCTCGATCTTGCCATCCAAGTAATCCGAGAGTTTTGAGAACAGTTGACGGCAATCGGAGGGACGCTTTCCGGCTTTGGCCAGCCTGCCCTTTGAACTTCTGGCGGGTTTGCTGTCGGTCAACTCGCCGGATGCGCCATTCAGCGTCCTGTCCATCTCTTTGCGCACCCACAGACGTGCACGGTGCAGGCGAACCCTGACCGTTCCGGGCTGCAGATCGAGGATCTGTGCGACCTGCTCGGTTGTAAGTTCCTCCATGTCGTGAAGCACAAGAACGAGGCGTAATTGGACGGGAATTCGCAGGACCGCCTGGTGCAGTAAATGGTGTTGCTCGGCTTGGAGAAGATTGTCTTCCGGACTTTCTGCGCCGTCCTTCAGTAACCGGCCTAATTCAACCTCATCCGGCATCAATTCATCCAGGGAGAGGATGTGCCTGGGAACAGCGGCTCCCTTGCGGCGCATGCGCCAGCATCGGTTCCTGGTTACCGTGTAGAGCCAAACCGCAAGCGCTTTTGGCTCCTGTATCTTGGCCAGGTAAGGCAAGGAGCGGGAGAGAACCTCCTGCATCGTGTCCTCTGCGTCTTCCGGGTGACCGCAAACCTTCATGCTGAAAGAGTAGACCGTATTCTGCAGCAAGCCGATTGCCTCTTCGACGGCTTCGGGAGTTTTGCGGCGCAAGAGGTCGGTCGCTTGGATCAGTTCGTGTCGCATCGGTCGGAGGCCTCACAGGCTAACCAAGTATATTCTTCGGCATTCGCCGAACAAACTGTTGCCCCGTGCCGTCCTTTTGCTGCGCAGCTTCGATCATCAGCAGGCAGATCGGGCAGACTTTCTCAAGCCATTCACAGAGCTTTGCGTGTTCCGGCTCTGAACATGGCGCAAGCCAACCGCGCAACAACGCGATTGCAAGGTCCAGGTCAGCGCCTGGTCTGTTTGCTTCCAGGCGAAACATCTGCCGATAGACTTCATCTTTCAGCTTGTCGCCACGATCTCGGCGGGGATGTTCCGACCCGGTTGCAGACTTTCGTTGGGCCATAACCTTTTGCGCCTCCTCCCTACCGGGCCACAGTACAGTTGCCATCTTTCAGCCCCATTGCTCGCAGAATGGACATGGCCGGACACCAGTTAGTGAGTGCCGACTGCAACAGGTTGAGTCCGACGAACACCGTCAGCCACAGCCAGTAAGGCGACAAAAAATGTGCCAGTGCAAGCGACAGGAGGACCATGATGCCGGCCATCAAGCGCAAGCCGCGTTCGACTGTCATAGCTAAGCTCCCTGTTCAGAAATCGGTTGAGTTGCAGTGTTTGATTGCTGGCGCGCATGAACCGCGTAGTAGAGAACGGGAACGGCCAGCCGGGAGAGAAAAGTGGAAGCGACTTCACCTGCGATGAGCGAGAGGGCAAGCCCCTGAAAGATCGGATCGGAGAGAATCACGCTGGCACCCACAACGACTGCGGCAGCGGTCAACAGCATGGGGCGAAAGCGAACCGCGCCAGCATCGATGACCGCCTGGTCCAACCGCATTCCCTGGCGCCGGCGAAGCTCGATGAAGTCGACAAGGATGATCGAATTGCGCACGATGATTCCAGCGCCGGCGATGAAGCCGATCATCGAAGTTGCAGTGAAGAATGCCCCGAGCATGGCGTGGGCAGGCAGAATCCCGACCAGCGTCAGCGGAATGGGGGCCATGATGACCAGGGGCACCAGGAAGGAGCGGAACCACCCTACCACCAGCACATAGATGAGAACCAGGACGGCGGCAAAGGCCAGCCCAAGATCGCGGAAGACCTCAATGGTGATGTGCCATTCGCCATCCCATTTCATCGAGTAATGATCGGTCGATTCCGGTTGCACCGCGTTGTAGCGAGCAAGCGTGTACCCCGCAGGCAGCGTGAGATGGTCGAGTTGCTTGTTCATCTTCAGGATCGCGTAGACGGGACTCTCTTCCGCGCCGGCCAGATCTCCAGTAACGTAGACCACTCGACGAAGATTCTTGTGGTAAATGCTGGGCTGGATTGTTGTGTGCTCGACGAGCACCAACTCGCGCAGGGAGATCATTGCACCGTCCTTGCCCGGCAGACGGATATTCTCCAGGCCCTGTTCGGAGGACCGATCCGGGCGATTTATCTCGACCGTTGCCGGCACCGGTTCTCGCGCGCTCTGATCGTGGATCAGGCCGACGGGCGCTCCAGAAAGAGCAAGGGCCAGCGCATGAGTCACATCGGAGACGGCGATGCCGTGCTCCGCGGCCTTCACCTCATCCACGCGCATCACAAGTTTCGGCTGAGGATCTTCGACGTACCAGTCTGTATCGACAACGCCCGAGGTTCGCTGAAAAATTGACCTGATCTGTTGGGCGACCTGTGTTTGACCAACCAGGTCGGGGCCGTAAACCTCCGCAACCAGAGTCTGGATCACCGGAGGGCCGGGTGGGACCTCGCTGACCTGGATGCGCGCGCCATATCGGCTTCCGATCGCATCGACCAGCGGACGCAGCCGCTTGGCAATCGCGTGGCTCTGTTCGCTGCGCTGGTTTGCAGGCAGCAGGTTCACTTGGATGTCGGCCTGGTTGGGCTGCCGCCTCATATAGTAATGGCGGACCAGTCCATTGAAGTTATATGGGCCCGAGGTTCCGGTGTAGGTCTGGTAATTGAGGACATCCGGCTGTTGCGCCAACTCGCTGCCCAATGTCTGCACCACGCTCGCCGTCTGCTCCAGAGGCGTCCCGTCCGGCATGTTGACCATGATCTGCAACTCGTTCTTGTTGTCGAAGGGCAGCATTTTTACCCTGACCAACCCGAACGGAACCAGCGCAACCGCTGCCAGCAGGAGCAGGACCATGCCGGCGAAGAAAAAGATGCGATACCCGATTCCATTGGACCTACCATGAGGACCTGTTTCGCTCTTAGGCCTGAGTTCTCAAAAGGGTGTACGCCTGCTTCGACGTCTTTCCCGAATACCTTCTCAACCTTTCGAAACGCCCTCACGCCACCGACCATTTCCTTTAGCAAGTGCGACTTCATCCTTCGAAGAGACAACAAGACAACCTCCACCGTTGTCGCAACATTCAACGTCGCGAATGAAGTAGAAGAGAATTGCAGGCACAATCCCTTCCTGCCACATCGAGACATTCGCCAAAATGTGTACAAGAAACTTCCAAGAGCCATTGCGAAAACGCCCTGAAGTAAAAACATGGTTGCTCCTTCGCCGTGCAGATGGATTGTTTGACATGTCCTGCATAAAAAGCAGGGAAGGATTAGTGCCCCTTCGTTTCTTGCAACAGCGCCGTGCTACCTGCATAGAGCTTTACCGAGTGTTCATGCGACTCAAACGTAAACGTTCCGCTGCCTCTTCTCCCCGTGCGCGACATCGACACGCCCTCAAAGCCATAGGTTCCGCAAGCACTTGGTGAAAAAATCGCCACTGACTGCTCTGAATCTGTGGCATTGCAGCCTGGACTTCCTGTCATATTCGTATCATCGGATGTGATCAGGCGCGCGAACACGCCATTCTTACGGTTAAAGCCGATTACTTGCCCGTCGCTGTCGCGAATCGCTTTATCCAATGGTGAAAACTCGTCTCCCCCGATGAGGTCGATGGTTCCCAATCCGTCAGTCTCATCGAGGCGGTGCGGATATGCGGCTTCATAAGATTCGATCGAGTTGGCCAAAGCGCGGACGGAGAGATTTACTGGCGTGCTAAGATCACCATTCACAATGTGATCAAAATGAATGGAAAGGACCGAGGCCTTCTGTTCCGCGTATGGTTCGCGAGTGAGGTGGAATGGCTGAGCATCCACGACATGACCTATGACTAGAGAGCCTTTCAGGATGCGGGGACCATCCGGAATTACAACGGTCTGCAATAGCTTTGCAACTACCTGATCCCCAGGGTGCGCTTTTCTGGCATCTACTGAATGGACGAAGCGCACGGGAACTGCCATAGAAGAGGGGACTGTCGCTCCTACGGTGGCTGCCGCGCACAGGCTCGTGACAGAGAACGCGACGATGTTGAATAGGATCATCGCTGCTCCGCAAAGGATTGATCTACTCGTCATCTGCATCAGAGTGCTCCTTTCTTTCAGCTTTCACTTGCCGTACTCATCACAGCACTGGGCAGCCTTAAGGAACTCTGAAATGTCTATGAAGTTTTGAAGTCCGACTATCGTCGTTGGCTCGTATTCAATTGCGGACATGCGAAATGGAGCTGGCTGCACTCTTGGCAATAACGGTTTAGGACTAGTTTGCGTAAGCGACAATGCGTAATGGCGATCAACGACGCATCCCTTCATGTGCGGTATCTCTTTGGAAATCAGCATCGTCGGCTAACTGATTTCGGATGGATCTTACACGACTAAAGACGCCCCGAAGCGGCTGGATGAGGATGCAGGCGCGAATGCGCGCCGCGCGGGGTGTGCGGCGCTGCCTAGGCCGTCGGCGCGCGTGGAGTGAAAGCACGCTTGCCAATGAAAACTTCGCCCATCTCTAGGCGTGCGTTGCCTTCCAGATCGAGGAAACCGGCATGGCTCTCCTTGCAGGCCGCCTGCGCCTCCGGTGAAAGATTCGGAGCAATCAGCACGGTAATTAAGGAGCCGTTGTGATGGGTGGTATCGCGATGCAGCCGGCCGAGTTCGGTATGCAGGTTTTCCGGCCGTGCGCTGGCCCTCACTTTGCAGGCTAGGGTATGGCTGTGGCCGAGCACGTCCACATGCGCCAGTACGGCGCCTTTCGCCCTGCGCCGGATGTCTCTGAGCTTGATGACCAAGACCTGCCTCAGCAGGCTGCGCAGCGCTTCGATGGCGCGGAGTTCCAGCTCGTCCATTGAGCTTCTGGTCTTCATGGCAATCTCCATCCGTTCGCACTTGGTGTAAACGGAAGTCGTGCGGTTGGCCGGGCTCAGGCAACGCTGCTGGCCGCGAGCGGCGTTGCAGCATGCCTCACCCTGGCCGGGCGTATCGGCGCCGGCCCGACCCTGAATGAGTTGCCACCGGAGGGAATCAGATCGAGCGGAATGCCCGCACGGCAGCTCTTGCTGTTGAAATACTTCGATTGCAGCCAGATGCAAAGGCGCGGGTCGTGAATCTCCGGCTGGCCGCGCCAGAAATCGGACGAAAGCCCGCATTCGATGAGCAGATGGTCAAGCTGCAATTCGATGGTGGAGATATTCCTGGGGAAATAGCGGCGGACATTGGAAGCGCCGACCATCAGTCCAATCACTTCACGGCCTTTGCACTGAGCCATGACCACCATAACAACCTCCATTCAACCCAAGGCAGGGCACTAACCCAAAGCGGGGTTGCGGCCAGCGCCACAAGCTCCTAAGTGATGAGGTACTGAGGGATACCACCCAGACCCGGATTTGAAAATGCATGTTTATCTTTTTCTTCGTCAAAACCTGCTGCCAAATTCGTGCAATGGACAGGTGCTGTGAGAGCCAAGGATTTCTCTCCGAAGATCACATATCTTCGATTGCCAGCATCTCCGAATGTGCAACGTATTGTTGTTGACCCAGTAAAAGCATTCGGATGAGCGAAGGCGATGTCGGCAAGCAGAAGAATCACGGTGATCAATAGAATCCGCAGAATCTGCGTTACCGATAAACCCATTTGAGTCTCTTCGCTATACTTCCATACACAAAACATTGACACAGCGACTGCGAGAGCCCCAATCCAGTTCATCATTTCCTAACTCCGTTCGTTGAAGGGCTTTCTGTTTTGAGGCAACTTCCGATCTGCACGCCTAGTGCCCCGCACTCTGGAAAGATCCTCTCTTTCTCCCGCCGGTGCAGGTTCGCTCATCCGCACTCAACTCGCCGTTGTCTCCTCCAATGGGTTTGAATGTCTGGCGAGATCCGAACTGGCGTCTGGACGAAGAAGCGTGAGGGTTCCAGCTCCATTTCGTCCAGAGTGAGGCACGGATACATCGCCGACCCCGTAAAGCTCGCATGCGCTCGATCAGAAGATCGCAACAGATTGTCCCTTGTCGGTCTGATCGGAATCGTCGCAACCCTGGGGAAGAATGCTTGACGCATCATGGACATTTGAGTGCGTCCATCCTAGCTGGCTTTCACTTGCTGCGTACATTAAAGCTCCGGCCAGCCTTAAGCGATTCTGAACAGTTTCTGACGTTTCGACACACTCGAACAATGCCATCTCAAGGCGTTTTGACCATGAAGGTCGCTCATTTAGGGCCAGCGGAAGTGGATGGCAACTCGACCTATCTAGCGCATGAAGCTGCATTTGCCAGGATTGCAGTTTATGAGCGCTTGTCAGAAGATCCGTCGGCGATCGGGACTCGGATGCAGAATTTGGAGCCACATGCCTGTCCCGGTTTCACGAAGATTCTGCCACCATTCGCTTCAACCGCCCATTTGGCGATTGGCAATCCCAGGCCAGCGCCGCCCGCATCTCGACTTCGTGCCTCGTCGAGTTGGAAAAAGCGGTCAAAGATCCTCTGCCTTGCGTTCTCTGGAATTCCTGGTCCTTCGTCTTCGATGTCAAGTTCGACGAATCCAGCCGATGGCGCGGCTCCATCTTCCGATTGCAACGAAAGCCGGATTGCGCTGCCCGGGGGCGAGTACTTGACAGCGTTGTCGAGAAGATTAACGACAGCCATCCTGAGTAAGGCGTAGTCTGCCCAGATGTTGATTTCGGAGTTGCCTTTTACGGAGACTGTCTGATTCTTTTCCTCAGCCAGGACACCGACAACTGCTGCCGATTCGTTCACCAGATTCATAAACGGGAAAATGGTTCGATAGAGTTCGATGGCACCCGATTCGGCATGAGCCAAGGTCAGAAGCGAATCAACCATGGAATTGAGTTTTGTAACCTCTTCGAGCATGCTCCCAATAATGTCTCGATACTTCTCGGCGCCATGCCTCTCCTGGAGGCCTACCTCTCCCACGCTGCGCATGGCGGCCAATGGTGTTCTGAGTTCATGCGCTACATCTGAGGTGAAGCGTCGCAAGTTTTCAAAGGACTCTTCAAGACGCCTGAGGAGTTCGTTCAATACGCGCGCCATGTGACCAAGTTCGTCTTGTGGATTCCTGACGGGAATCCGTTCGCCGAGGCGACGCGCTGTAATGCCCTCGGTGAGTTGCGCCATCTGTTCGAGCGGATCGAGAGCCTTCCCGGCTACGCGGTAACCGGCAAGTCCTGCTGCGATGAGCGCGGCCGGCAAGACTACCCCAAGCAGTCCCAAGAGTTCGATTGTCCGCAGCCGAAGCGGTTCCGTGCTATAAGCGATGCGGAGGAGCAGAGGGGTTCCTCCAAGGGAGTGAACGTGGCTGATGGCCAAAACGTGTGTTCCATCAGCGAGTCGCAGCCTTCGAGGAGTGAACCCGTCGACACCTTCATTCGGAGTCGGCACACCTCCCAGCCGGTTCCCTTTGAGTTGACTATTGCGGAACAGCACGCGCCCCTCCGCGTCGAGTACTTCCATCATCCGGTCGATCAGCAATCTCGACTGAGGCCGATTGAAATAATCCTCATGGAGTAGGAGTTTGCCCTCCTGGTTGAAGTAAAGGAGGCCCTGCACAGTTTCGATATCCTGAACTTCTGCATGATAGAGCTGTTCGCTCAACTGCCAATATTGCACGATACATGCCACACAAATGTAGGCAGCGAGCACGCCGCCGAAGATCGCGACGTACCAGAGCGTGAGGCTTCTCCGGATTTGGTTCGGCCAAAATGTCATTTTCGTTCCTCTTCGATTCGAAGAACAAAGCCGACGCCCCGGATCGTATGGAGGAGTTTGATCGGAAAAGAGTCGTCAATCTTTCGACGAATGCGCGCGATGTGGACGTCGATCACATTGTCCATGGAGGTATAGCGGACGGCTGTCTTCCATACATCCCGTGCAACCATCTCGCGAGAAACAACCGTCCCACTATTGAGCAAGAGATATTCCAGCAAATCAAATTCCCGCCCGGTGAGATCGAGCAGTTTGCCGCCCCGAGTCGCGATCCGCCCTCCAACGTCCATCCTGAGGTCGGCAAGCTGGAGCACGGAATTGCATGAAGGAGCCGCTCTGCGATGAAGAGCCCGCACGCGAGCAAGCAGTTCGGCGAAAGCGAACGGCTTGATGAGGTAGTCGTCCGCGCCGGCGTCGAGACCGCGCACGCGGTCCTCGATCGATCCTTTGGACGTCAGAATGAGTACAGGCATCTTGTAACCGCATCGACGCATCTCGCGGAGTGTCTCCAGGCCGCCCTGCCTCGGCAACATGAGGTCCAAGAGGACCATATCAACGGCACGATCGCGCACGTCCTCTAGTCCAGCTTCCCCTGAATGTGCAATGGTTACCTGGTAACCGTTTCCGGCCAGGCCTTCTGCAATTGCGCCAGCAAGCTTCCGCTCGTCTTCGATGACAAGAATATGGAACGAATCGTCGGTGCGAATATCTCCTGAAACGGCCATGGTCTACACTCTAGCGCGAATACCAGTATTTGAGCGAGCATTGTCAAGACTTCAGAAATACTTCAGATTGGCTTAAGGCTGCCAAGTGGTGCAATAGGTTCGTCATAGGGGCTAGCGCGGTCACGGGTTGCGTCAGCAGAATGAGTTGGATTTCTACCTATCTTCCGGTGAAAATGCAACGATGGAGTACAATCCGGCCATTCAATCTCTTGGGGGGACTCGCGTACCTGGGGCTAGCTTTCTGTGTGTTCGCATGGGGTCTGCAATATAAGCTTTCCCTTTATGATCCACCACAGGCACCTTCTCATACGGTTCCACAGGCCAAGCTTCTATCCAGAAATGAGCTATCTGCAATCGCGGAAAGCCCACTGGTAGTTCGAATGAAAGCATTCACAAGAGTTAGCTACACCGTTCCTACTGCCGTCTTCTTCTTTTTGTTGCTGGCCTTAAACATATTGAACCCACAAGCATCAGGCCAGAGGGAACAACGCACGAATCAGTCGTGTCATCTTCGTCGCGGGCTATTGAACATCTTCTTCGTTCGCCCACCCCCCATACTGACCTAGCGCTCCTCCGCAATTGAGACTGACGTATTCGGGGCGGGTCAACCGGCCGGCAGTCGCGTGGCATATTCACCGGCGCCGAACGTGCCACGTCATTTTGACCCCAGCAGTCACAAAACTTCATTCATGAGGCGCAATCTGGACATGCGGAAGCAGACCTCTTTGATTCTCGCCATAGGACTGGCATTTCCGGTGGTGACCAGTCTAGTTGCCTGTCACACGGCGGATAGGAAATCAGAAGCGAGAGCCGCAACTGTTCCATTCGCAAAAGTTGCCGTTGCGCAGCGCGGCGACATCGCCCATGTGCTCACCCTGGCCGGGCAATTTCAACCCTATCAAGTCGTCGACGTGCACCCAAAAGTAAGCGGCTATATGAAGCACATCAACGTCGACATCGGCGATATTGTGCATCAGGGCAAAACCCTGGCGACCCTCGAAGTGCCGGAGTTGACGGCGCAGTTGCAGGGTACGATCTTCCAACTCAGACAAAGCCAGGAGGAGATCGCACGCGCCGAACACGAGATGAAGAGCGCCGAAGCATTGAACTCCGCATTGCATGCTGAGTCGGTGCGCTTACAGCAGGCAGCCGCCACGCGCCCTGGCCTGATTGCGCAACAGGAACTGGACGACGCGCAGGCCAGGGATCTCAGCTCGCTAGCGCAAGTTGATGCAGCCAAAGCCGCGCTGGCCGCGGCTCAACAACATGCCGAGGCTGCCCGCGCCGACCATGAGCGGGTGCAGGCGTTGCAGAACTACACCACCGTAACCGCACCTATCGCGGGCGTAGTGATCTGGCGCTATGCGGATACGGGCGCGTTGATTCAGGGCGGCACCAACTCCAACGATCAAACTCTCCCCATCGTCCGTCTCTCCCAAAGCACCCTGCTTCGCCTTCGCGTTCCTGTGCCAGAAGACGACATTCAGTTTGTTCACTTGGGCGATCTCCTGCAGGTGCGCGTCGATGCCATCAACCGGTCATTTACCGGAAAAATTGTCCGCTTCACGCGCGATGTGAACTTCGAAACTCGCACGATGGAGACAGAAGTAGACGTCGAGAACAACAATCTCTCGATCGCCCCCGGCATGTACGCCAATACCGCCCTCGAGTTGGCCAATGCTAAAAGTGTCGTGACCATCCCGGTCGAGGCGCTCGTGTTGAACGCACAACGGCAAAACACGGTGTACGTGCTGGATAGCAATAATCATGTCCACATTCGCACTGTTCAGGTGGGGCTCGAAGGATCGAAGCTGGCGGGAATTACCCGTGGGGTTGACCCAGGCGACCGCGTGCTGATCGGCGGGCAGGACAAGTACCAAGAGAATGAAGAAGTGAGTCCGCTGCTCACCCCGCAGCCGGCCTCTGAAACAGTGCAAGAATCGGGCGGCATGATCGACATGAAGGCTGAAGAGGCCCAGCAGAACGCGGGAGGCACCAACTAATGCCAAAGTTTGCCCTCAGCTTTCCCTATTTCATCCTCATGCTGTGCCTGATGGTGGCGCTTGTGGGGGTGGTCAACGTGATACGGATGCCGGTGGACCTGTTTCCCGACATCGACATGCCCGTAGTGGTTGTGGCCACGTTTTACAACGGCATGCCGCCGGAGCAGATCGAAGCTGACATCACCAATACATTCGAGCGTTTCTTCACA
>Ga0181520_10002943_pt1 | contig 30690 bp, 19 predicted proteins | sample PEATcosm2014_Bin_29_FD_132451 | JGI IMG/M metagenome (GOLD analysis project Ga0181520, IMG submission 132451) | Peatland microbial communities from MTU Mesocosm Facility, Houghton, MI, USA - PEATcosm2014_Bin02_30_metaG | ecosystem: Environmental > Terrestrial > Soil > Wetlands > Peat | place...
GCGCGAAACCCATTAACCATGCGAGCGCAGCGAGCCTGAAACCAGAGTCCTGAAGGGACGAAATATTTTAGCCTGGGGCAAGGCCGGAGGCCGCCGCCCCAGGTACGGCGCCCAAGAACAACTCCCTCTCTTTTTTCCATCCGGTTTGGCGCGCTCCGCCTTCTGCGCGCCAAACCGGATGGAAAAAAGAGAGGACGCCTTCCTTTACGGAGTACTAAGCCTTCCGACCGCGGCGCATCAGGGCCGCGGCGCCGATGGCGATGCCAAGCAATGCCGCGCTGGAAGGTTCCGGAACCGCTGCGAAACCCGTCACCTCGGTGTAGGCATTGGGGTCGTCGCTGAAGATGACATTATCCAGGTGCCCGCCCGCATAGGCCAGGACCCCCACCGACTGAACTCCCGGGGCGGTAACACCCGCGCTCGCCGTGTCGAAGTCTGTCGAGCTCTGCACCGCCTCGCCCGCGCCGACGGCCGCGTTATATACGGAAGCGGAAGTCACATCGGGATTCACCCAGACGTCCAGTGTGTCTTTGGTCCCCGAGGTGTTCAAGGTCAAACGTCCCACAACCAGCAGGGGGGCGTCCACCAGGCTCGTGGTGCCGGGCACATCCATGCTCACTGACGTTGCGCCGTCGATGTAAAGCTGCACTTCAGATTGGCTTGTGCTCGTGGTTGCGTTGCGCAGCAACACGCGGTTATAAGGGGAGTTCTGTGGGTCGTCGATATTGATGCCTGCCCGGCCGCCGCTGTCCAGCTCCGCCAGGAATGAAAACCAAATAGTCTGCCCCGAGGCGCCCAAACCGCTGCCCGCCACCGTGCGCGTCAGGATGCTTGAACTGCCGCTCGAATAGAGCTGCTGTCCGGTCCCGGTTTGCGCCAGGGAATAGCCCGACGATGCCGGCGCGCTCAAGTCTCCGCTGGTCACCGTCTCCCCGCCGCCGGAAACCGTCATCGCCCAGGCGCTGCCGCTCGCAAAACCGGTCCCGCCCCCTTGCCCGATGAGCGATCCCAGGCTGTCGTCGTTGAAGCCGGCAATCACCGTGCTAGCCCGAACGCCGGACACCGTTCCGATTGCGGCTGCCGCTAGCACAAGGGCCAGGCGAGCGAGTCTGATTTGAGAAGTCGATCCTAAGTTGCTCATAGTTACTGGTGAATAGGGTTCTATAGTTGCCGTCGCCCCCTGCTTAACCGCAGGTGAGCTTTATTGCCTGCGATCATAATCTGCTCTCATGCCGCTTTTCTACCCGTGTTTGCGCATCATTTCTAAGATTTTGAGACAGAGGGGAATTAATGGACATCTGCACGAACGCGCCGCGTCATCGCGTAGCGATGATCTGATGGTAGCCCTGGGGCTTCAGCCCACGGAACCCTGCCGCCAGGACCCTTGGCGTCGCGGAGCGACGCAGGAACCGAATCGGAACCGAGGCCCAAACTCCTCCGCACGTTGTGGCACACGTTCCCCGGTTCCCGAGCCCCGCCATGCGTGTGACGCGGGCCGGTCCGGAGCCCCGCTAGGGGCGGTATCTTTGTAGCCAGGAATCGCCTCTCCTCTCCCTTTTTTTGTCTTTCGGCACCGCGGCGTTGGACGGTCCGCCCCGTTGGCGATCTTGGGCCGCGCCGCACGGTGAGAGATTCCTATGCCGGAGGCACAATCGCGCCTACAGACACGCGCCGCACGGTGAGAGATTCCTGTGCAGGAGGCACAAGGGTGCCTACAGAAACGGGCCGCGTGGTGAAGAATTCCAGTGCCGGAGGCACATCCGATAATAGCCCAGCGTTTCAGCGCTGGGTCTTTCCGCGGTTTCGAGCCAGTCCCGAAGGGACGGCCGAATCCGGGCCGGCCCGCAGCCGCCATCCTCTCAAGACCCTGGGTTTGCCTCGCCCTCGCTGTTCTTCGGCGCGCCAAGGTCCGTCACATCGCGTAGCGATGATCTGATGGTAGCCGTGCGGCTTCAGCCCACGGAACCCTGCCGCGAAAGCCGTCCGCGTCGCGGAGCGACGCCTGAAAATGAGGGACCGAATGGGAACCGAGCCGGTCGAAAAAGCGCGCTGACCGACGGGCCCGTTTGGATTGCTGCCATGCGGTTCTTATCCTGAATTTCACATTCGCATGTAGCGCAGACTTCCAGTCTGCATGGCCTGCCGGTTACAACACGCACAGGTGCCGTCAAGAGCGCTCGAAGTTCCGACGCTGCCAGACCAAAGGCCCGTGTTACTGATCCACGGCGCATTCGTCACCCAGACTAAATGGCAGTGGGCCATCGGTTTGGGCGAGCGCCACGAAGATCACAGGCGCCCCAACAAGGCGCGATACCGCATCCGTCCCAAACGTAACCCTTCTCAAATCCTCGGGTTTGCCCCGCCTCCGCTGCTTAGGCGCGGCAGGGCGCTCGCTTCATCGCGTAGCGATGATCTGATGGTAGCCGTGCGGCTTCAGCCCACGGAACTCTGCCGCCAACACCGTCCGCGTCGCGGAGCGACGCCTGAGGACGCGGGAACGAGAGGAAACCGAGCTGCGCGGAATCAGGCAACAACACGGCTGCCCCGCGCCCCTGGACCATGGCCGTCAGCGAGCACGACTCGACTGGAACACGGAATGCGACCTTAGTGCCGAGTCCGCGGGTTGCGCTACAACCGCAGGGAGGCCGAGCCTTCTCCCTCGCCCCATCCGATGGGGAGAGGGCTGGGGTGAGGGGCCGCCCCTCTGTAGCGCATCCTACGGATTCCTCAGTAAGCAGTTTTGAAGCCATTTCTCCCAGGGTTCAAAAAGGTTCATAAGGGTTCATAAGGGTTCAAAAAGGTGCAAAACACGAAGGTTGAGCTCCGCCCGCGAGGCGAGGCATAACAGGAGCGATGACAGTTGTGAGTGACATGATTGCCGTGAATGACATGAGGTCGCAAGGCGCCAAACGTCAGAAGGCACTCCCTCTGCCCACGTCACCGCAGAATTGCACCGTTCCTGCACCATTTCTGCACCGATTTTCGATTTTCATTTTCATTACCCACCGCCCCTCAACGACTTGCAAAAGCCGGTCCGAAAAGTGGTGCAATTCCTTGTTGACATTGCTTTCCAAAGTGGCCTCGGCGTCTCGTCGACGCATCCCCTCCTTGCAGCTGCGCTCCGTCATGACACCGCCACGCCGGCCGGGAACCGCGGGCAACGGTAACCTCCGGTCACCTACGGTCACCTACGGTAACCTACGGTAACCAAATTTTTTTCTTCGACCACACAACCTCGAAATCAACACGCATCCATCACCGAACCGCATGAACTCCACGCCCGAAACCAATCAGCGCACCAACATCACGAATCTGCCTTTGCTTTCCAACTCCCCGTGTCCGGATCTTCCCTCGGCTGCTCCTGTCCAGGCCCCCGCGACCCAGCCACCGGCCACGGACGCCCCGGCCCCTGCGGCGCCCCCTGTCTGCCAGCACACCCGCAATGGCAAGATCGCCCGCCTCCCCTATCTCGAACGCGACATGGTCAACCGCCTCCTCCGCAACAACATCCCCTACGCCAGCATCGTCGCCGCCCTCAAGGAACGCCATTACTGCGTCACCCCTCGCAACGTCTCCAATTGGAAAACCCGCGGCGGATACAAAGAGTGGTGCCTCGAACAGGACCGCGCAGTCCAAACCCGCCTCTTCCAGGACAACCTCCTCGAACACCTCCGCAAAAACGATGCCGGCCAAATCCCCGAAGTCGGCCTCCAGCTTGCCGCCGCCAGCCTCTCCCGCTACTTCGCCAACCCCGATACCCTCCAGCAGCTCGCTGCCGCCCCCGAGAAATTCGCCCGCTCCATCGTCATCCTCTGCCGCCTCGCCGGTCAGATTCACTCCCTTCAAAAATACCGCGACGACACCACCCGCTCCCTCGGTTATAGTCACAACCCCGCCCGCGTGAAACTCGCTGAGGAGGAGCAGGCCGACGTCACCCGCAGCTCCTACACCGTCGTCAAACGCGGCAAGCAACTCGAGCGCCACCGCAATTTCCTGCCCCGCAATCCATGAACATCCCCCCGGAGGGCCGAGCTTCCGCGGAGTGCGCCCGTCCCCGGGCGCAGCGGGCAGCGATTAGCGCCTGATTCCGGACATTCGAATGGCCCCGCCCAATCGTAAAGCCTCGGCAAAACAGGAGCGCGGACGCCTCGTCCGCGTGTCCCTGCGAGCGGGAAACCGTGCGGACGAGGCGCCCGCGCTCCTGTGTCTCCGGGGTTGCCGAAGCTTTACACCCAATCGGAGCCTGCTCTTCGCCCTCTCGGGTGCAAGTGCGATCGAACGGGGGGACCATGGAAAAGTCTCGAGTCAGCCGGCGTCCGGCGCCCGCTGCGCTCGGGGACGGGCGCACCCCTCTTCGCGTCCGACAGGAGCAGGTGTCCCAATGAGCCCCCTCTCACGGCATCAAAACAGATCGGTAATAACGGTTGGACGAACTGGAAAGAGGAGTTCCCGTGAAGTTGAAAAACCCGTTGGTAGGGTAAAGGTTCGTGGCTGCCACCGCCCAATTCCCCAGGTCCGACGACGTCGCCACCCCATACTGCCACGCGTCAACGCCGCTGAATTGAACCTGGATCGGATTGGTGGCGGAGACGGACGATCCAATGGAATCCGGTCGCAGCAGAGTCAGGAGCTGCGACGGGATCATCTCGACAGCCTCATCCGTGAGGCTGTCCACCGCGTAGGCGCTTTGGAGGTTCAGCCACGGTGTGCCAATGCTTAGTGTGGGCTCCGCCAAAATGTCCCCGATGCCGCGAAAATATCCGCCAGGTTCGCTGCGGCGACGCGTGTCCAGTGCCATGGCAATAACGGCGGCTTGCGACGAGTTCGAAGACATGACGATCGTGTCCAGCTCCGTAGAAGAACTATTGGTCAAAACCGTGAGGCCATTCAGGAGCGCCAGCCAGCCCGCCGTGCCCGGCTGGTTGGGAGAAGCGAGATTGAGCGGGGCGTTGGTATTCAGCAGCGGGACCAACAGGCTCGCCAACTGCCAATCGTTGGTCGGCTGCATCTGCTGGGCTATGACCGGGTTCGTTGTCCCAACCCAACTCTGCCAGGTGGTGGCACTAATGCTGGATGACTTTAGATAGATCGTCTGCCACGGCGTGCCCCGATGCACCTGTCCAATCCAGCCGTAGCCGGAAGTCTGGTTGGTCGGAAAATTCCAATCGTCCGACCGCCCCACGCCGTCCGGATGATACCCGACCGCCAGCGCCACCGGATCCTTCAGCGCGATGTTTGTGGCCGTCTGATACGTGTCCGGGGCTTTCACGGTTGCCCGGGCTCCGGCGTCAGTCGAATTCCAAGGGCGGTAACGGGTCGTCGGGCCACCCTCAATAAACCCATTGAAAAGCGTAAAGTCAGCTAAGACGTTTGGGCTGGGAGGGCTGTCAACCGTTACCCTCGAGGTGTTAGGCAAGAAAAGATCCGTAAGGTCTGGAATCGTGTAATGAACCAACGGATCACAGGCCTGCCATCGGGTCGAGAGATAGCTGTCTCGTGTGGGAACGAACGGAGCGTAAAAAACATTGGTAAGGTAAGTGGCAACGATTGTCGTCCCAGGCAGCGGCGACAACCCAAACTGCAATCGAAAGAAGTTTATTTCAGGGCTCACGTCGCCGTATTGGGTGCTCCAGTTAGCCAACGCAACCGAGCTGGGGTAGCCAAGGCCTAAGCAAATTGCGATCTGGTTGAGAACTCCTTGAGGCTGCCAAGTGCTGCCGGCGTTCGGGGAAAGGTTAGTACACCACATACTTCCAAGATGCGCATCAACGGGGGACTGGCAATCTCCGCCCAGCATCAAGTCAGACGTTATATCCAGCACAGGTTGTGTTGGATCGAGGTTGGAATCGAGATTGACGTAATCCACAATCCGGTCCGCGTCCAGGTCCACGATGATGACTTGGAGCAGAGTTCGCATGCTGAGAGACCAAACGGGAACTGGCAAGCTGGAGAGCGAATTGCTCTCAAATATGCCAGTGATGCCGACAAACCCAGGTGTGCCTTGGAAGCGGTACTCCGAGTTGGTGAGGCTGAAGAAGCCGGTCAGCAGCGGCGTCGCGAAGTTGGTTGGCGTGGGGCCCATAGACGCGCTCGCAAATCCAGGCCAAGGGTTGAGAAGGCAATAATTCGTTACCCCCCAGGACGAAGTAAACACGGTGTTGCTGCCGCCGTTGGTCACGGATGCCGTCACTTGGGCCATGGCCACAATCTCCAGATTTCGCGCAAGGCTCGCGTAGTAGGAGTTCCACGCCATGGCGCCTAGAGTATTAGTGATAGAAGCCAAATACATTTGGTTTGTCTGGCTGACCAAGCCCGTTTGATCTCGAAGGAATTGCAACTTGCGAGCGACCTGAACGTCAGTCTGCATCGCGAACTCGTTGAAGTTCGGCCACCCCTTCTTCGCGCCGATCACCAATGGGATGCCATAAAACATCGGCGGAAGCCTCATTTGCGGAATGAATCTTGCCCGGCTGTTTGGATCGTATGGATCGAGCATCAGCGGGGCGGTTTCGGGGTAGGCCATATCCGCATTGGTGACCTCCTCATAGCCGCAGATGTAGATCGGCGCATTCGACAGCGGCGAAGCCTGGTTAAAGATTGGGCGGAACACGGAAGGGAAGCCCAAGCCGTTGGTCATGCCGGGCACCGCCCGATTCGTGGTCGCGTCGTACAGGTTTGCGCTGACCTGCAAAAGGCGATGCACCGCTGGCGTGTATTGGTTGGTGGGCCAGATCTGGATGTTAGTCAGATCCAGGTTCATCTGCGTTTTGAGCAGCCGGGAAGCAACGTTGGTGAAAAACCCAATAGGGGTGTCCATCCCCGCCAGCGGCCCGGCGTGCCCGACGGCAACGCCAAGCAAAAGAAGCCAGCCAACCAAGGCTAGTTTGCTGACCGACCTCATGCTTCTGATTAACCCGGCCATGTGTCCTTCTGTTGAGGCAATTCTCAAACGATTCCCGAGGCCATGCAAGCCTTGAAATCAGACAGAATCGACGGCGGGCGCAACCGGACACTGTCCCGGAGTGCGCCCGTCCTCGGGCGCAGCGGGCAACGATTAGCGCCTGATTCCGGAAATTCGAATGGCTTCGCCCAATCGTAAAGCCTCGGCAAAACAGGAGCGCGGACGCCTCGTCCGCGTGTCCCTGCGAGCGGGAAACCGCGCGGACGAGGCGTCCGCGCTCCTGTGTCTCCGGGTTTGCCGAAGTTTTACACCCAATCAGATCCTTCTATTCGCGCTCTCGGGTGCAAAGGCGAACGAAGGGGGAGAGGCTATAGAAAAGTCCCAAGTCAGCCGGTGTCCGGCGCCCGCTGCGCCCGGGGACGGGCGCACCCCGCACTCCGGACTTTCAGTCCTGAGGCTCAGAGGCCGGGACCGGCTCAGCCTTCTCTTTGAGGTTGCGATAGCGGTGGGTCCAGGGATCGATGCGGCATATCGCGCGGTAATCGCATTGGGTGCAGGCAATGGCCGGGCCTTTGCGGTACGGTGCCACCTGGGCGTCACCGGAGAAGATGGCGCGGCCCATGTTCTTGAGGTTGTCCTCAACCGCATCGAGCAGGCCCTGGAAACCGGCGGTGTCGAGAGCCTCGCGACAGTTCTTGTTGATCTGGCCGGCTTTGGTCAGGCGATAGTTGAATTGATCCCCCTGGACGGCATCGGGCCGGGAGTCCAGCAGGCGCAGGGCACGAACATCGAACCGGCCGGCGTGGCGATAGGCTTCATTGCGTGCCTGGTCGGTGTTCTTCAGAGCTTCGCGGCGATTTTGCTCGCGGCCGTACTTGCCCCGCAGGCTCACATAGAACACCCCGGCGGGGATAATCCGGCCCACGCCAAACAGGCGGCTCGGATCGGGACAGCGGCGCAGCACGTTCAGGTAGGTCAGCAATTGCAGTTGAAGCCCATGCGCCATCAACACCGGGTCGAGCTGTTTGTGGCTCGATTTGTAATCAACCACCACGCAAAGCGCCTCGTCCTCGCCCGGCTTCCGGTGCAGATCCACGCGGTCAATCCGGCCGTAAAGTTCGATCCGCAGACCGTCTTCCGCCAAGGGAATCGTCCAGGGCGGAGACCGGTCATCCTCGCCGAAGGGAAGCTCAACCTCGACCGGGTCAAACAGGTATTGCCCCCGCATCCAGCCCACCAGGGTTTCCACAAAATCCTCGAGTGAGGCCGTAAGGATCCGGGCCATGAACCGGGTTTCTTCCGTGGCCTCCAGCAGGCCTTCGCGGTAGCTGGCGACCAGGCCTTTGGCGATGCGGGCGACCCGCTCCCGCGCCTCGGGGGGCGCGAGATCGCGCCACCGTTTGTTCTCCCGCTGCAACTGCTGGTGAAACAGCGCCAGGACGTCGTGCTGAAAACTCCCTTGCTCTTTGACGTCCAGTTCGAACCGCTTGCGCAGCTCCGCCCGCAGCCCGGAATGGACGAAGAATTTGAAGGGGCAGGCGGCAAACTGCTCCATCCGGCTGACCGAGCTGCGCAGCACCGGCCCATAAAGCCGCGCCGCCAGCGCCGGCGAGACCTTCTCCTCCAACTCCGGATTGCGGAATTGGCGCAATCGCTCGAGAACCGCGGCAATAGCCGGGAGGGAGGCGATGCGGGCCAGGTCGGAACTCGATGCGGAGAGTTCGCCGCCGGGCTCGATCCGGGTTTGCCTGAGCAGCGGGCCGATCAGCTCGCTCGGATGCAGGCTTTCGCGCCAGTCGAAGGTCTGCGAGACGGTTTCAGGTTCGAGCGTAGGGAAGAGTTGCCGGATGTGGTCCAGGAAAGGGGACGGGTTCAGCGGCGTGCCGTTGGCGTCTTGCTGCGCGCACGTGAGGACCACCCGCTGCCGGGCGCGGGTGCAGGCTATGTAGGCATGGTACCGTTCCCGGCCCAGTTGCTCGCGCGTCGTGCCCCCGCGCAGGAAATTGCATTTCTCCAGCTCGGCTCGATCGGTGTCGGTCAGCAAGACTCCGGGCTCGGGCGCGGCGGGAAAGACCGTTTCGTTCAGTCCCAGCACGATGGCAAGTTTGATGTCGGGGTTGCGCGAGCGGTCAATCGCGCCGATGAGAACCTGGTCCAGGGCCGGGGGAATAACGCCGACGGTGAGCCCCGCCAGCCCGGCGTCGAGAATCGGGATCCACTCGCGCAGCGAGAGGGTTTCGGTGGCGAACGCCAGGGCGACATTGTCGAGCCACACGTTCATCTGGTCCCAGACGGTGGCATGGACGGACGTGGGGATGCGGAGGTCGGGGTTGGCGAATTCGGCGGCGGCCCATTGATGCAGGCGCTCCTGGACATCGAGCGCCTGCCAGAATTGGCGCAACGCGGCGGCCAGTTCCGGGCCGGAAGGTTTGTTCTGCTGCGCCAGGGCCAGGGCCAGCTTTTGGAAGGGAGGCATCAGCCGCAGGCGCAGGGCTTCAAGCCGGGTTTCGAGTTCCCGCAGCCGGTCCAGGTCGGCGGCGGATCTAGTCTGATCGCGCAGGCGGAGGGGGTGATGCCACGCGGCGCCGCGCCAGCCTCGGGCCAGGGCTTCATTCTCCAGTTCATCGATTTCCTTCTCCTCGGCCGGGGCCAGGCCGGTCTTGAGCGCCGCAAACCAGTCGTCGCGCATCCATTCGGTGGCGATGGTTCGCAGCGCGCTGCGCGTCAGCTCGGCCAGCGGATGGTGCGAGACCGACTCGCGGCGGTCGAGGAAGAACGGAATCTCGTAGCGCGAGAAAATGCGTTGCAGCGGCTCGTGATAAACTTCCAGCTTGCGCACCAGGACGGTGACATCGCGGTATCGGCCCGCGGCCCGCACATGCCCAAGGATCTCGCGTGCTGCCAGGGTGACTTCCGCCTCCAGGTCCACGCACGTTGCCACCTGGAGGAAAGGACGGAGATCCGTCCGCAAGACCTGGATGGCCCCGCCGGAAGGAAACACTTCGGGCGGCGACGAGGAGGCCGCGGAAGGAGCGGAATAGGGTTGCGGCTCGGCCCAGCATTTCTCGAGATGCTGCAAGACCGGGTTGTTCAGGAAGCGGCTCTTGGTCGGGTGACGCGGCAGGATCTCGACGGCGACGCCGGTTTCGGAAAGCGCGGCAAAGCGTTTCCTGCAAGCTTCAAAGGCATTGCGGGCCACGCACCAGTTCGAAAGCCAGGAAGTCTTGCGGGTGGGCACACTATCCAGGCAGAACGTAAGGGTCGTTTGCTCGCAATGCGGAGCCAACGCCGCCAGCAGGTCCAGCTCCTGTTCGGAGCACTCGGCAAAGCCATCCACCCAAAGGAGTTGCGATGATTTAGCTTCGCTCACCGGTCTGGCGCGCAGGGCTTCGGCGGCGGATAGGAGGAGGCAGTCGGCGTCCTGGAGATTGTGGGCTTTGAGCCAGTCGAGATAGTCCTGCAGCAACGTGGCCAGGTCATGGAGCTTGTAGCCCAGCCCTTTGGAATCCTGCACCTGGTCGGCGAACTGCGCGAGCGATTCGGGCGTCAGTTGGCTGCGCTGCAATTCGCGCAGAACGAGGCTTAGCTGCTGCGCAAACCCGGTCAGCCGTGCGCTGGCCCGGAAGAGTTTCAGCCCGTCCCGCTTTCGGGCCAGCAGGGCCCGCAGCACCATCAGGCGGCCTTCCTCGTCAACCATGTCGGGCGAACCCATCCCCAGCCGGTCGAAAATGAAATGAGCCAGCTTCTCAAAGGACAGAATCTGGAGACGCGTGTATCCCGGCAGCGAGGGATAAGCGAGGAATTGCCGCTCCAGTTGATAGGTCGTTTGCTTGGGTGCGACCAGCAACAGCGGCGGCCCTTCCGGGGACTGGGCCAAAGCGTGGCGGATTTCCGTTAAGCAACGGAACGTCTTCCCGCTTCCCGCCGGTCCCAATAGGAAACGCACTCGCACGCCTCAATCTTGCCCAAGGGCAGCCCGCGGCAAAGGTTTTTCTGGGGGGTTAATACGGCCCTTTTTAGGTGGTTACCCTATTGTATGAGAGCTAATCGGGGCGAAATTGAGGGCGAGGTTTAGTTAGTTGTGGTGAGGGGAAGCGGTTCGGAAACGGACCGCTTCCTCTTTTTTGGAGATCGAGAGGAGGGGAGAGAGGCGACCGAGTCCTCTCCGAGTTCAATGTCCAAGGCGGTAGAACCGCTGGGGATAATTCGTCCACTGCGAATCGATGAAGTACGAAGCGCCGTTAGTAAGGGCGTTCGTGCTCACGGCGGACCAAATGGGATTCGAGAGGTTAGTGCAAGCCTCAACCACAACGACCAGGTTTGTAGACCCGCCTATCTTGAACCCAAAGCCATCCGCGCGGGCGCCGAAAGTTGCATCGCCGGTCTGGATCTGCGGGTTCCATGGCACCGTTGGGCAGCCTCCAAAAGTCGTGCCCCAGTTGGCGGCCCCCGGCAGGTAATAAACGGTTAGATTCGTGTCGTTGTAGAATACGTTTAACCCCAGGCTCGGCGCGTTGCCTTCGAAATAAACTCCGGTCAGGCCTCGGCACAGCGTGAATGCAGCGTCTCCGACGTTGGTAACGCCCGCGGGGACGGTAACGCTGGTCAGGCTGGTGCACATGCCAAACGCCCCTTCTCGAATGCTGGTGACGCTGTCAGGGACGGTATATTCGCTTCCGGCTTTGCTCGACGGGTATTCGACGAGGGTGGTCTGACATTTGTCGAACAACACCCCGTCCACGCTCGCATAAAAGGAGTTCTGGGGATCCACCGTGATTGCGCTCAGGCTGGGACACGCAGCGAATGCTTCGCTTCCGATGCTCCTAATGTTACCCGGGATTGTCACACCGGCCAGATTGTAGCAGTCATAGAATGCCGAAGTCCCAATGTTAGTGACGCTGCCGGGAATGGTGACGCCCACCAGGTTCGTGCAATAATAGAACGCCCAATCATCGATGCTGCTGACGCCTTCGCAGATCGTGACATTGGTCAGCCCATACGAGTACAGGAATGCATCGGTCGGGATCCGGCTGACGTTGCCGGGGATCGTAATAGTCGCCAGGGTGATGCACCACGCAAACGTGTTGGTGCTGATGCTGGTCACGCTGGGGGGAATCGTGACACTGGCCAGGCTGTAGCAGTCCTCAAAGGCAAATCCTCCGATGCTTGCGACCGAGCTGCCGATGGTGATGTTGGTTAGCCCCATGCAGAAAGCGAATGATCCGGTCCCGATGTTGGTGATGTTGCCGCCCATTGTGAGGCTGTCCAGGCTGGAGGTGCCTTCAAACGCCCAGTCTCCGATGCTGGTGATGGGAAGGTCGTTGGTCCTGTCGGGAATGGTCACCGCGCCGCCTGAGCCGGAGTATTCGGTGATGGTCAGGACGCCATTATTGGTCGCAAAAGTGAACTGGGCTTGCCCCGGTGTTGCCAGAGCTAATAACAGCAGCCCTGGCAGAATGCGCAAGGCCCAGGCCGTTGTCGAGTTTCTGGTCATCTTCCGAGAGTAGACAGTTCCGGCAAGGATAGCTTCCAGCTTCATGTTCGTTGGCGTAAACCGTTCACCTTCAGCGTTAACCAACCTGTGAAGAGCATGCCTCAAAAATGCGGCGGCCCCGACAGGCGTCAAAACCTTCCTTTGGAAAGCAGCCCGCATGCCATCCCACCCACTCTCGCGGTGCCCTGGCATCAGCTCGGATGATGTCCCTCTTCCCCCATTGAACGAACCTTCCCCCTTGGCCCTTTCACGCTTGAGCGGCGTGGGCGGGAATGCCATTGTCTGGTCAACTCACTATCGAGGCAAAGGCATGGGGCGTTCGTATTGGTTTGAATGTTCGAAGTGCGGCTATCGCGCGAAGGTGTCCGGCCGGGCGGATCGGGGGCTGAATCTGTTCGTCCAAACGATCCGTTGCCAGGATTGCAGGGAACTCTACGATGCGGTTACGCGCATCCGAGTGCCTGAAGAACCCGGCTCGTCAATCGGCTCTGCCGCAGCCAAACCGCGCCGAACCAGGCTCTTGGAGGCACCACGCACTCCGGTGCCGCCGAGCTTCCAATCGGCATTGAACCGGCTGCTCTACATGGGAGCGCGGCAATACAAATGGCTCCAGTTCAAGGCCCAATGCCCCGTTTCTGCCCTGCATCGAATCGAAACGTGGAACGAGCCAAATCGCTGCCCTCGGTGCAACTTGCCACTGGAGCGGGCGGCCTTGCCGTATCGGATTTGGGATTAGCGGCGCGGCGCGCTTGGCTACTTCTTGAAGTAACGGTCGAGCAGGCCCTGGAAGGCCTTGCCATGCCGGGCTTCGTCTTTGCACATCTCGTGGACGGAATCGTGGATAGCGTCGTAATTGAGCTGTTTGGCCAGCGTGGCGATTTCCTTTTTGCCCTGGCAAGCCCCATACTCGGCGTCAGCGCGCATTTGGAGATTGGTCTTGGTGTCAGCCACCAGGACCTCTCCCAGCATCTCGGCAAACCGGGCGGCATGCTCGGCCTCCTCAAACGCGATGCGCTTATAGGCTTCCGCAACTTCCGGGTAGCCCTCGCGGTCGGCTTGGCGGCTCATGGCGAGGTACATTCCCACCTCGGTGCATTCGCCGGTGAAGTTCATTTTCAGCCCCTCGATAATCCGGGCATCGACTCCCTTGGCGACGCCAATGACGTGTTCGTCCGCCCAGGCGCGCGCGCCGGCGGTTTGCTCGGCGAACTTCGACGCCGGCGCTTTGCACTGGGGACACTTGGCCGGCGGGGCGTCGCCCTCGTGCACATAACCGCAAACGCTGCAAATATATTTTTTCATGGTGCCGCGGAGCATGGCGAAGCGTTGGGGGGCTAGTCAAGCGAAAGCAGGGCATGGTTTTGAGGGCGTTATGGCGAAATCGAGAAAACGCGTGCAATTTAGATCAGGATGGCGTATTGTCATCATCAAATGCATCGAGTGGTCGCAACCAATGATCCGACAGCGGTGGAATTGGAAGCCCAGGCGGCCTATTTGGGGATTTTTCCCGAGGGCGATAAGCTGTTCGTGCCGCGAGCGTTCGGATGGGCTATTGAGTGTTTCACCGGCAACTATGGCGATTACCAGGCGGTGGACACCCGTTACCATGATTTGGAGCACACCCTCCAAGGCACGCTCTGCATGGCCCGGTTGCTGCGGGGCCGACATCTCGCCGGCGCCGAGCCGCGCCTGAGCCAAAGGGCGTTTCAGCTCGGTATCCTGGCGATTCTGCTCCACGACACAGGCTACCTCAAACACCGGGATGATACGCTGGGCACCGGTGCCAAATACACCGTCACCCACGTCGGCCGCAGCGCCACATTTGCCGAGCAACTCCTGAAGGGGAAGGGGTTCAGCCCGGACGACATTCGCGCGGTGCAAAACATGATCTCCTGCACCGGTGTCAACGCCAGCCTCGAGTCGATCCCGTTCCAAACGGAATTGGAGAAGATCGTCGGATTCGCCTTGGCGACCGCCGATCTGCTGGGGCAAATGGCGGCGGAGGACTATGTCGAGAAACTGCCGACATTATACGAGGAGTTTGCCGAAGCCGCCGCCTACAGCAAGGAAGGCGCGCAATTCGTCGCCACCTTTACCAGCGCGACCGATCTGCTCAAGAAGACACCGATGTTCTGGGAAAACTACGTGCTGGCGAGGTTGGACCGCGAGTTCAACGGCCTGTATCGCTTTCTCAACGATCCCTATCCTTCCGGGCCGAATCTCTACCTGAAGCGCATCGAAGCCAACATGCACCGGCTCAAGCGCAGCCTGGCGTCTGTGTAGGCCTGAGGGGGAATCATCCTGAAGGCGCGGGCGAGGCATCCGCGCTCCGAGGCCGGGGCTATTGGGCTGGTCGAAATGCCGTTTGGCTCAGCGCCAGCCACCAGGGCCAGACAACCAGCAAGACAAAGAGGATTCCGGCGAAGGTATTCGTTCTGGCTCCTCGCGCGAGATTGGGGATGGAGGAGAGGGCCGCTCCAAGCAGCAGGCCCCCAATGAACCCGCCGAAATGAGCCAGGACATCGCTTTCCGGACTGACGCCCCAGAAAACAAACAAGAGGATGCCGCCGGCGAGGCTGCTCACCAGGTGCTTATGGGCGTGGGGCGTGCGACGCCAGAGCGAAAGGGATTGGATGGCAAGCAGGCCGAGGCTGCCCATCACCATTCCGGAGGCGCCGAGGCTGTAGTGGGGGGGCGGCGCCAGCAGCCAGGCGGCGAAATTGCCAGCAGCCCCGGCAAGGTAAGCGGCGAGCAGGCCGGCGCCGGTGCCGTAGCGGGCCAGGGCAAGGCCGAGGAGGACAAAGCCAATGGTGGCATTGCTCGCCAGGTGGGCGACATCGGCATGGAGCCAGACGGCTGTAAACAGGCGCCACCATTGGCCGTGTGAAACGGCCGTGCCGTCCATGAACCCCGCGTCGCGCACGGTGGTTCCGGAGGCGGAGGACTGGAGCCAGAAGAAGAAGACAACCAACAGGACCCAGGCCAGGACGGCCCAATCGAAGAGAAGCCCGGGTCGAAGAACCTCTCTCCGCCAGGGCCAGCGGCGGTTTTCAAGCTGGTATAGGCGGAGGGACTCCAATGCGCGCTCATAACAGGCGGGATCGATGACCAGTTCCCATGCGGCCTGCTCCTCTGAAAGCTCAATCGTAGGTTCAATTCCCTGGCTGAGAAGCACCAGGGCCCAATCCATCGCCTGGCGGCGGGAGCGCGCTGGGATCCTGGCAACTGCGGAGTCCATGGATCTAAAGTTTCAGTGTCATAAACCGATAATAAGCCGAACTCAAGCGCAACGAAAGTGATGAGATTTTTTGGCCGAGTCGGTGAAATGCGAGTCGTTTGGTGGTCCGGGGTGAGTGACCTCTTCAGGCGGAGTTTTCAACGTTCTAGCAAGGTACAACCGACGGGGCCAGTCCAGGAGGAGCAAGCGGCTGCGTCTTCGAGCACGCGGGGGGCGCGTCCGGCTTTCAGGCTTCGGAGCCATGGCTCGGAGCGCGTTGCCCGCGAGGAGACTGCGCGGCGGTTGGCCGGGTGTAGCCGGGCGTTTGCGGAGCGCAGCGCCGGAACCGAGCGGGGTTTCGTTGAACTGGGTGGAACGCTGCGCGCACTTTTTTCGACCGGGGCGGAGCTGGCTGGGTTGGTCAACGCTCGCGCCGGAGGGCTTCGCCAGGCCCTGACTGAAAGCCGGATCGCTGGCGCCGAGGGTTTGGCGGCGTTATCGATGCGGGAGGTGCGGGCCGGGTTTCAAGAAACCACGCGCGTGTTGGCCACGCTCAAGGAAGTTGAAACCAGTCTGCTTCGCCTCGAGACACAAGCGCGCGGGGTGGAGCGGATCGGCGTGTTCCTGAGATCGTCGGTGTTCAGTTTTGCTATCGAGAGTTCGCGCACGCCGGAGTGCCAGCACGCATTTGGCTCGTTTGTCGAGGAATTGCGGGGGCTCGCCGCCAGGGTAAGCAGCGTGGCAGAGAGCATCCAGGAACAGGTCAGAGGGGCCCGGGCATCGCAGGCGGGTGGGATCCAGATGATCTCGGCAAGCCTGGAGGGCATGCGCAAGATATCGGATCGGCTGGAAGGCACGGCCGGGCAAACGGCCGACGAAGCGCAGCAACTGCTGGATGCCTCGGTGGCCATCGCGCAAGAGGCGGAGGACCGGAGCCGGCGGATTGCCAGGGAGGTGGACGAGGCGGTCTATCACCTGCAATTCGGCGACATCGTGCGCCAAAAGCTCGAACATGTTACCGAGGCGCTCGAGAAAGCCGCGGCACGCTTGAAAGAGGGGACGGACGCCTCATTTGGCGCCGAGGCGGCGGGCATCGACAACTCGATTGCCGTCCAGATCAGCCAGTTGGATATGATACGCCAGGAAGTTCTGACGGCCCATGGCAAATTAGCGGCAGCCTTTCAGCGGATTACGGAAGAAACCGATGGCCTGGCGGAGGCGCTTTCGCGATGGAGCGTGCGAGGAGGGGGCGAGGAGGGAGGCCTGAGTGCGCAGGATGCAAAGGGCCAGCCGCGGAATCAGGCCGATCCTTTGGAGGCGCTCCGGGGAGATGCGCGGCAGATGGAAGAATTGCGGCAGCAGGGCGGCAAACTGCGCGGGGAAGCCCATGCTACGGCCCAGCGCACCGTGGAAGCTTCGAGCCAATTGGAGCAACACCTCGAACAAGTTAAGACCATTAACGCCGACATGCACCTGGAGGCGCTGAATGCGATCATCAAGACGGCGGCTTTGGGAGAACGAGGGGCGACGTTGGAGGTGCTTTCGATGCAAGTGGATTCGCTCTTCGGGGAATCCAGCCGGACGGTGGCGGAGATCGTGGGAACACTTGAGGCCATTCTGGACGGAGCCCAGGCGGCAATGCCGTCCGCGGATGCTGCCAACGCGTCGGGCGATGGAGCCGGGCGCAGCGATTTCGGGCTTCGAGTGGGGCTGGATCGGATAGACGGGGTTTGCGGCGAGTTCACCCTGGCTTCGGCGCAGGCGACCAACCTGGCCGGCAAGCAACGGGAGAGCCTCGCGGGCAGCCGGGCCGCCTTGGACTTTCTAGGCGGCCTGGCCGAGAGCATCGCGGATCAAGCCAAGGATCTCAGCGGGCTCCGGGATTTGATCGCGCCGTGGAAAGCGAAAGGAGGCGAGGCGGCGCCAATGGAAATGCTCGATGGCCATTACACGATGCAGAGCGAGCGGGAGGTGCATCGGCGAGCCAGCGGTGGCGACGCGGAGGCCGCTCCGCCAGCCGCAGCTCCGCCCGCCGCGCAAGGCGTCGAGTTTTTCCAACTTTCCGCTTCGTCGTCCGCGCCGTCCGAGCCGGCTCCCGACGGCAATATGGAGTTTTTTGACACTCCCGGCCCCCCGGCCCAACCAGCGACGGAACCGACTAAAGAAATGGCATCGAATGCCGATAAAGTATCGGCAACACCGGGCGCGACGGAAAACCCGGCGGGCCCGGCGTTAGGGGACAATGTTGAGCTGTTTTAAACCCGATCGACAGAGATGAAGATTTCGAAGTCCGAAGAGAATGGGACGCTGCGCCTGTCAGGGGCGCTGGAGATTTACGAGGCGCAGAGCTTGCGCGACGCGCTGATGGAGCAGCTTGCCAGCGGGCCGGAGTTGGTCCTGGACCTTGGCTCAGTGGAGTCATGCGATACCTCCGGAGCGCAATTGCTTTGGGCGGCGATCAAGGCCGGGTCGCTGGCGGGCAAGCGTGTCCGGCTTGAGCGCATCAGCCCGGCTGTGTCCGAATGCTGGGCCGGCCTTGGATTGCCTTTGAAATCGCTCACCCCGGTATCCGCGTAAGCCCATGAGCAAAACGATCATAACCGCTGACGATTCCGCCAGCATGCGGGAGATGGTCAGTTTCACCCTCAAGAATGCGGGCTACAATGTCGTCGAAGCGGTCGATGGCAAGGACGCCCTGGCCAAAATGACCAGCACCGGGCCCCAAATGCTCATCACCGATCTGAATATGCCGAACATGGACGGGATCGAGCTGATCCGGCAGGTCCGTGCGCTGCCGCAGTTCAAGTACATCCCGATTGTCATGCTTACCACCGAGTCGCAGGACGAGAAAAAGCAGGCGGGCCGGGCGGCAGGGGCCAGCGGCTGGATTGTTAAACCTTTCCGCGGCGAGCAGTTAGTGATGGTGGCGAAGAAGTTCCTGCCGTGAGAGAGTGCTGCGGGCGGCGGATTGGCGGAAACCCGACAGACCGGGTTGGCCCCGCAGCCCGAAACGGTTTTCCACTAAAGTCCCGCCGCGATTCATCCGATAAGCTGCCGTGAGAAGTCACGACCGGGGTTGTCGAGGCGCCAGGCGGGCAGGGCTCTGGACCTGCAAGCAGGCGCGTAACACGCTCCCTTCGCGGAGGCGACCGGCGTGCGGGCTTCTCATAGGTCCTGAACCAGAGTGAAGTAGAATGTCAGATTGCCCAATTAAGGCTTCAAGCTACCTCGCCCTGGCTCGATAATTCCCGCCTTGGGAAAGATCGGAGCCCAGTCGTGAGCCGGCAGAATCCTGCGCAGACCTTCCTGATCGAGGCGGAAGACCTCCTGGGGAAGATTGAGGAGATAAGTTTGGAAGTTCGCCCTGGCGAGCCGCCGGGCGAGTCGATCCACCAGCTTTTTCGCGCTTTCCATACCATTAAAGGCTCCGGGGCCATGTTTGGCTTCGACGCCGTGGCGCAATTTACCCATCACGTCGAGTCGGTGCTCGATAAGGTTCGAGACGGCGTGGTGCCGATTTCGGAGGATCTGATCAATCTGATCCTGAGATCCAAGGATCAGATTAAGGCGTTGCTCGATGCGGCCCAGGCCGGCTCGGCTGCGCCTGTGGAGACCGGAAAGAGTATCATCGCGGGGCTCAACGCGCTCCTGCCGGATCAGCGCGCGGAGGCGCCCGCCAAGGCCGGCGGCGCCCCAGCCGAGCCCGGGCCCGCCGCCGGCAGCGGTCCAGCGCTTCAGTCTTATCGCATCTCCTTTAAGCCTGACCCGGGCCTGATGATCTCGGGCACCAACCCGCTGATGCTGCTGAACGAATTGCGCGGGCTGGGGGCATGCACGGTGGTCGCCAACGCCGAGGGCGTGCCGCCGCTTGAAGAACTTTCCCCGGACCAGTGCTACCTGGCCTGGGATATAACTTTGTTGACCGATCGCGGACTCAACGCGATCAAGGATGTTTTCATTTTCGTCGAGGACGGAAGCGGCCTTTCCATTCAGCCGGAGCTCCCAAGGCCCGCTGCTACGGAGCCGGCTTCCGTCAACAAAACCCCAGCGGAGCAGGACGGTTCCGGCCGTGAACTCACGGTCCCGCCGGAAAAGGCCGCAGCAGGGCGCGCTATCGCAGGCGCGCCCTGCACGGCGGCCGAGCGTTCGGCTCCGGCGCCGGTTCCGGGCCAGGCCGCGCGCGGTTCGGCGAGCGGCCCGCCCTCACAAGGCCAGCGAGACTCGACGACGCGTGTTCCTTCGGAGCGATTGGATCGGCTGGTGACCTTGGTGGGGGAGATGGTGATGAACCAGTCGCGGCTGACCCAGGTTGCGGCTGCCGCCGGGTTGCCTAACCTGAGCGGGCCGGTGGAAGAGTTGGAGCGGCTGGTGGCCGAGTTGCGCGACAACGTGCTGGGGATCAGAATGATGCCGATAGGCGCCACCTTTAGCCGGTACAAACGGCTGGTCCACGACCTTTCGGCCGAGCTTGGCAAAGAGATTGACCTGGTTACCGAAGGGGCCGAGACGGAACTGGACAAGACCGTGCTCGATCAGCTCGGAGATCCGCTGGTGCATCTGATCCGCAACAGCATCGACCATGGTGTCGAGTCGGCGGACACGCGCCAAAGGGCAGGCAAACCGGGCCGGGGCACTATCCGGCTGGCGGCCGCTCATACCGGCTCAAACGTGGTCATCACGATTCAGGACGACGGGCGCGGGCTCGACACCGAGGCCATCCGCGCCAAGGCCGTTGAGAAGCGGCTCATATCTTCCGAGACGGCGATGTCGCGGGAAGAAATCTTCAACTTGATTTTCCTGCCCGGGTTTTCAACCGCCAGGCAGGTGACGAGCGTTTCGGGACGCGGCGTGGGCATGGATGTGGTCCGGCGGCAGATCGACTCGTTGCGCGGTTCGATCCAGCTGGCCAGCGAGCAGGGGCGGGGCACGACCATCTCGCTGACCCTGCCGCTCACGCTGGCCATTATCGACGGCCTGCTGGTCGAGATCGGTTCCGACCAATTCATCATCCCCATGTCCACCGTGGCGGAAAACGTCGAGCTGGCCCGGGCCGACCGGGCGCGCAACAACGGGCGCAACCTTGTCAGCGTGCGGGGCGAACTGGTCTCTTATCTCCGGCTGCGCGAACTGTTCGGCATGAGCGGGGACGGGCTCGACGTGGAGAAGATCGTTGTGGTGCGCCACGGCAGCGAGCGGGTGGGCTTGGTGGTGGACCGGGTTCTGGGGAGCCACCAGACAGTGATTCAATCGCTGGGCCGTTTCTACCGTGACATCGATGTGATTTCCGGAGCGACTATCATGGGGGATGGGCGCGTGGCGTTGATTCTGGATTTGAGTGGGGTGCTTCGCTTCGCCGACCGGGGACGCCGCGAGAGCGGCTGGGAAACGAAAACCATGCAAACAGACCACGAATGATCGGACTGCCCTCACGGCGCAGCAGGAACAAATCGGATGAATGTCTTCAAGAATCTGAGCATCGGCAAGAAGATCGGACTGGGCTTCACGGCCCTGCTGGCGATCCTCTTAGTTACCGGGGGCTACGCTATCTGGACCATGAAACGAGCGGCCGGCGGGGCCAGGAACTTGTCGGAGGCTTACGTTCCGGAACTGGCGCTGGCGGCCAAGGTGAGCGGCGCGATGGGGGATGCGATGCTGGCGGGGCGCACCTATGGCCTTACCGCCTCGAAGGAATCTCTGGATCAAACCCGCAAGGCCCTGGAGGAGGTCCGGAAGGCCACTGGCGAGTTGGAGTCGCTGGCGGAGACGAGCGCCAAACTGACCGGGCTGAAGAAGAACTTGAGCAAGCTGACGACTTCCTTGGCCTTGTACGAGCAGGCGTTTAATGAAACCGAAACCGCCAATAACAGCCTGGCGGAGGCCCGCGTCAAGGCTGTTGGGCTTGCCACAAATGCAGCGGCGGCCCTGGGGGCGTTGGCTCAAAGCCAGAGCGCGAAATTGGCCGCCGACATCAAAACCAACGCCGGGAGCGCGTCGTTGCTGGAGCGCCAGAGCGAAATCGAATTGATTGGGCGGATCGATGTCACTCTGAGAGGGCTGCGGCTGGCCTACTACCAATCGGCCGCCTTGCGCGACACCGCGACAATCAAGGCTGCCCTGGCGCCAGCCCGCAAAGAGTTTGACGACTGTTTTGGCGTCCTTTCTTCGTTGTTCCACTCGGTCGAAGGCACTGGACGGTTGAATGCTGTCGAGCTGGAAATCGGGAACTACCAGGTCCTCCTTAGTGAACTGGTCAAAGACCTGGATCAGCTTGATGAGATTGTCAAGGTCCGGACAAAGGCCGCCAATGAGCTCCAGGACGCCTGTGCCGGCATCGAAGCTGGTGCCGAGAAAGAGACAAAGGCCATCGCCGAGAACTCCACCGCCACCCTCACGACGTCCTCAACTGTGATGCTGTGCGGCGTGGTTGTCGCGCTGCTCCTGGGCCTCTGCATTGCCGTCACCATGACCCGCGGCATCACCCGGCCGTTGATTGAGGCGGTTGGCCTGGTGGAGAAGGTTGCCTCGGGCGACCTGACCGTCCGGATCGAAACCCGCTCCGCCGATGAGATCGGCCGAATGGTCGGCTCGCTCGATAAAATGATGACAAGCCTGCGCAGGGTGGTGGGAGAGGTGACACAGGCCTCCAACAACGTCGCCAGCGGGAGCGAGGAGATGAGCGCGGCTTCGCAGCAACTGTCGCAGGGCGCTTCCGAGCAGGCGGCCTCGGCCGAGGAGACTACTTCGGCCATGGAGGAGATGGCGGCCAGCATCCAGCAAAATGCGGGCAATGCCCGGCAGACCGACGTTATCGCTTCCAAAGCGGCCGAGGATGCCAGGAACAGCGGCCAGGCGGTTGGCCACACCGTGGATGCGATGAAGGAGATTGCCCAAAAAATTGGGGTGATCGAAGAGATCGCCCGCAAGACCGACCTGCTGGCCCTGAACGCCGCGGTGGAAGCCGCCCGGGCGGGAGAACACGGCAAGGGCTTTGCGGTTGTGGCGTCGGAAGTCCGCAAACTTGCCGAGCGCAGCCAGGACGCCGCCGCCGAGATCAGCAAGCTGACCGCTGACGGAGTGCGCGTAGCCGAGAGCGCCGGAGCCATGCTGGCCAAACTGGTTCCGGACATTCGCAAGACAGCCGAACTGGTGCAGGAAATCAATGCCGGCAGCTCCGAGCAGAACACCGGTGCCGGACAAATCAACAAGGCGATTCAACAGCTTGACCAGGTCATTCAGCAGAACTCTTCGGCCTCCGAAGAGCTGGCGTCCACCGCTGAGGAACTCTCTTCGCAGGCTGAGCAATTGCAGTCGTCCATCGCCTTTTTCAAGGTGGAGCAAGGCGACTCCGAGCGTAGTTCGCGCCCTAAGGCCAGACCGGCGGTTTCAGATGCTCGCCGCGCCAAGGCGTCCGAAGCTCCGGCACTGGGCGCCGTCCAGGCGCCCGAGCGCGACATGAAACCGGCGGGAAAATCCATTGAACTTGCCACCTGGGATGCTTCGGCCAACGCCGGCCGCGAGAAGGACTTTACCAGTTATTAAGAAACGTCCAATTCGCTAATAAACCTGGGCGAGGGGCACGATACCTGAGACAGCCCGAGTCATCCATTACTAACTAAACGCTGCATTGTCCTTGAACTGAATCATGATTCTATGAATACCACCATCCGTCAACGTCTCCTCATCGGTTTTGGCATACTGCTTTCCTTGGTGGCCCTGGGGTGTGGTTTTGGCTGGTTCAAATCGAAAGCGGCGGAGCAGCAGACTCATGCGCTGGTCGAGATCAATATTGCCGAACTGAACTCCGCGCAGAGCGCACTTGCGTCGTTGTTGGAAGCGCAGGGTCTGACGCGCCAGTTTGCTCTGACGCGTGACACCAATCTTTGGCGGAAGGCGCGCGGAGTGGTGGCCGATCTGAAGTCCGACCTGGAGACCCTGGCCAAGGCATCGCCGAGCGAGGAGCGGCGTTCGCGTGCGGCCAAGCTGGCCGAGCAGGCTGAGCACTACGGCGCCGCCTTCGACAAGGTGGTGCAGCTAACCATCCAGCGCGGGCTGACCCCTCAGCAAGGGCTGGAAGGCGAGCTGCGGGCAGCGGTGCATGGGATAGAGCAAAAGGTTACGGAGCAGAAACTCGCCGATCTGGATGTGCTGATGCTGATGTGCCGCCGGCATGAAAAGGACTACCTCCTCCGCGGGGACACAAACTACGTGGGGGCTATTGCCAAATGCATCGACGATTTTCAAGCGCAGATCAAGAGGAACGGGCAGCCCGACACCGTGCAGCAAGAGTACGACAGGCTTTGGAGCGGGTATTTCAAAGCGTTTACGGCGCTGGTGGCCGGGGAGCAGGATGTGAAGGCGAGCACGGCTTCTTTTAACCAGGTGGCGGATACCATCGAACAGGAAATGAAGTCGGTATGCGAGGCGTCGGCTCAGCAGGTAAGGGCTTCTGAACAAAGCGTGCTCCATGAGCTCTCCACAAGCAAACAAGCGATGTTGTTGTTGCTGGGGATCGCCAGCTTGATCGGCTCGCTGACAGCGGTGCTCATCGCCCGGAGCATCCTGGCGCCTCTCCAGAAGGCGGTAGCAATGGTGTGCGAAGTGGCGAAGGGCGACCTGTCCGCAAAGATCGACCACGCCTCGCGCGACGAAATCGGCCTCATGATCGAGTCGCTCAACGCAATGGTGCACAACCTTCAGGCCACCGCTGACGCGGCCGTGAAAATTGCCCAGGGCGACCTGTCGGCCCAAGTCCGGCTCCTTTCAGAGAAGGACGGTCTGGGCCGTTCCTTGAATGAAATGATCGAGACGTTGCGCCGCACGGCAGGAGTTGCGGAGCAGATCTCACAGGGGGATTTGGGCGTGCAGCCGAAGGTGCTCTCTGAGAAGGACACTCTGGGGCGCGCATTGCAGCAAATGGTGCAGAATTTGCGTGATACCGCGGCGGTGGCCGAGAAGATCGCGACGGGGGACCTTTCGGTTCAGCCGAAGGTCCTGTCGGATAAAGACGCCTTGGGCCAATCGCTGGACCGCATGGTCAAGAACCTCCGCGACGTCGTTGGCAGGGTGACTGAGACGTCCAACAATGTTGCCTCAGGCAGCGAGCAGGTAAGTGCCACCGCCCAACAGCTCTCACAAGGCGCTTCGGAGCAGGCTGCCTCGGCCGAGGAGACCACCTCAGCGATGGAGGAAATGGCCGCCAGCATCCAGCAGAATGCCGGCAACGCCCGGCAGACCAACGTCATCGCTTCCAAAGCGGCCGAGGATGCCAAAACCAATGGCCAGGCCGTCAGCCAGATGGTGGACGCCATGAAGGAGATTTCCGAAAGGATCGGGATCATCGAGGAAATTGCTCGCAAAACCGATCTGCTGGCGCTCAACGCGGCGGTCGAAGCTGCCCGGGCCGGAGAACACGGAAAGGGTTTCGCCGTGGTGGCGTCGGAAGTCCGCAAACTGGCTGAGCGCAGCCAGGCCGCCGCTGCGGAAATCAGCAAGCTGACCGCTGACGGTGTGCATGTGGCCGAAGGCGCCGGGGCGATGCTGGCCAAGCTTGTGCCCGATATCCGCAAGACGGCCGAGCTGGTGCAGGAAATCAACGCCGCCAGTTCCGAGCAAAATACGGGCGCAGGGCAAATCAACAAGGCCATCCAGCAGCTCGACCAAGTCATCCAGCAAAACTCGTCCGCTTCCGAGGAGCTGGCGTCCACGGCCGAGGAACTATCTTCCCAGGCCGAGCAATTGCAGTCGGCTATCGGCTTTTTTAAGCTGGACCAAAGCGGCCCGGCGCGGGCGGCGCGGCCCAAGGCCAAGCCGGCGGCTTCAGAAGTTCGCCGCGCCAAGGCGCCGGAACGCGGCGTAAGGCCGGTCGGAAAAGCCATTGAACTTGCGGCCTGTGATGCTTCGGCCAACGAAGGCCACGACAAGGAATTTACCAGTTACTGAAAGACTCAATCCACTTACCAAGTCATATGAGCAGCACAATTACCGAGACGGCCCAATACATCACCTTCAAGCTGGGACAGGAGTCCTTTGCCATCAATGTCGCGCAGGTGCGCGAGGTTCTGGAGGTGTCCCAGATAACGAAAGTGCCCACCGCGCCGCATTATATGCGCGGGGTGGTCAACGTGAGGGGCAAGGCCATTCCGGTGGTGGATTTGCGCCTCAAATTCGGGCTTCCGCCCGTGCCGGACACTGTTCACACCCGCATCATCGTCATTGAGCTGGAGTTGGACGGCGAAACCACGGTGGTGGGCGGGGTGGCGGACTCGGTGCACGAGGTCATTGAGTTGGAGCCGGGCCAAATCAACCCGCCGCCGCGGATCGCGATGCGCTGGCGCACCGAGCTGATCAACGGGATGGGCCGGCGGGGGGATGATTTCCTGATCATTTTGGACATCCAGCAGGTCTTCTCGCTGCAGGACTTGGCGGCCGTTGCGGAGACGGCAGAACCTGCTAATGCGGCTTCTGGGGCTGAGGTCGCGGCAAAGTGACACCATAAGCAATCTCAGGTAACACATGAAAGACTGGAGAATCGGAACTCGCATCGCAGCCGGCTTCGCGGTGGTGATACTTATCGTCGTTGCCTTGGGCGCGGTGGCTTACACGCGTCTTGTAGCCATTGACAAGCGCGCGAGGACGGTCACAGAGGATGCCTTGCCCGGGGTTTATGCGATTGGACAGGTTCAAAGCACCGTTGGCTCGAGTTTCGCGCTCATGGTCCAGCACGTGCAGTGCGAGGACAAGGACGAGAAGGCGAAAATGGAGGCACAGATGCACCAGTCAAGCGAGAGGATCACCAAGATCCTGGAGAATTACACAAAGACTGGGCTTGCCTCGGAAAAGGAGCGACAGCTTTACGAGGATGTCAGGGTGGCCCGCTCCAATTACACGTCATGCCGAGCGGAGGTTCTCAAGCTGAGCCGGGAACTAAAGGACAAGGAGGCAATGGATCTGGCCAATAAGGAGGTCAAGCCGCTCTACGAGAGGTACGGGGAAGCGACCGAGGCGGCGGTTGCGTACAAGAAGGCCGCCGGGGACGAGGCGGCCAAGGCGATTCAGGCCTCGATCACGAGCGCCAAGGCTGCGGTCCTGATCGGGTTGGGGGTCGCTGTGCTGGTGGCCATTTGGACTTCGGTCTTCATTACGCGGAGCATTACGCGTCCCCTGGGAGCGACGGTGGAATTGGTTGGCAAGGTGGCCCAGGGCGATCTGACCGCCAAAGCTGAGGTCTGGTCCAAAGATGAGCTAGGCCAGATGATGGGGGCGATGAATGGCATGGTGGCGAACCTCCAGGGCGCCGCGGCGGTGGCGCAGAGCATCGCCCAGGGCGACCTGAGCGTGCAGGCAAAAGTGTTGTCGGATAAGGATGATTTGGACCAGGCCTTGCAGACGATGCTGGAGCAGTTGCGCCACGTGGTGGCGGATGTGGCCAAGGCGGCGCAAAATGTATCTAGCGGCAGCGAAGAGATGAGCGCCACCGCCCAACAGCTCTCGCAAGGCGCTTCCGAGCAGTCGGCCTCGGCGGAGGAAACGACCTCAGCCATGGAGGAGATGAGCTCGAGCGTGCAGCAGAATGCCGAAAACGCCAAACAGACCAACCGCATCGCGTCCAAGGCCGCCGAAGACGCCAACACCAGTGGCCAGGCGGTGGCCCGGACCGTGGCGGCGATGAAGGAGATCGCCGAAAGGATCAACATCATCCAGGAAATCGCGCGCAAGACCGATCTGCTGGCACTCAATGCCGCCGTGGAGGCGGCCCGGGCTGGCGAGCACGGAAAGGGCTTCGCGGTCGTGGCATCGGAGGTTCGCAAGCTCGCGGAGCGCAGCCAGGCGGCGGCGGCGGAAATCAGCCGGCTCACCGCGGATGGGGTTAACGTGGCCGCCAGCGCCGGGGAAATGCTGGTCAAGCTGGTGCCCGACATCCGCAAGACCGCGGAACTGGTCCAGGAGATCAGCGCGGCCAGCGCGGAACAAAGCACCGGCGCCGGGCAAATCAACAAAGCGATTCAACAGCTCGATCAGGTGATTCAACAGAATGCCTCGGCATCCGAAGAAATGGCTTCCACGGCCGCGGAGCTGTCCAGCCAGGCTGAGCAACTGCAAAGCAGTATTGCCTTCTTCAAGCTGCACGACTTAGGGCCGGGCAAGACCGCCGCTTCGAGGCGCCCAGCCAAGCCCGCCGATGCCCAGCCTGCTGTGCAAAAGGCCTCGTCGAAACCAAAGCCTGGTGCTCCGCCGCATGACCCTTCATTACCGGGCCGTGAGATCGTCCTGGGGGATGGCCGGTTCGCTGAGACTGTCGAAGTGTCCGACAAAGAGTTCACGCGCTACTGACGCTCAGGCGTGGTCGAGGATGACCGCGGCGATTAACAGTTTTTGAAAAGCAGTAACATATGAAAATCGGTATTCGTCTGACCTTAGGGTTTGGCATCGTGTTAACGATATTGGCCGGTGGCTTCGCCATCGGGATCATTGAACTGGGCGCCATCGACTCGCGCACGGAGCGCATCATCCAGAAGGAGTGGCGCAAGGCGGAATTGTTGAACGAATGCGAGCGGATTGCCCTGGACAACGCGCTGTGCACGAGTGTCCTGACCAGCATTGCCGATGGGCAGGATAAGACGGCGATGCTGAACCGGATCGCCTCGCAGCGGGCGGATTACAACAAAAACATGGAGACCATCGGCCAGCTTGTTTATACCCCGAAGGGCAAGCAACTGGTGGCTGAGATCGATGCCGCGCACGGCCCCTACGTGGAATCCTACAACAAAGCGCGGGCGCTGCTGGACCAAGGCAAGCGGGAGGAAGCGGCGAAGTGGATCGGCGAGGACACACTGCCGAAACTGCGGCCGCTCGAAGGCAAACTTCTGGAGCTGGTCCGGACTCAAACCGACCTGATGAACGAGGCCGGAGCCGAGGCCGCGTCGGCCTACTCATTCGGCCGGCGTCTGCTGCTGACCCTGGGTGGGTGCGGTTTGCTGTTAGCCTGTGGGCTGGCCTGGTGGAACACCCGGAGCATTACCCGTCCATTGGCGAAGGTTGTCAAAGTGCTCGATCATGTGGCCACCGGGGATCTGTCCGCGCAAGCGGACGTTGTCTCCAGGGACGAGGTCGGCCAGCTCGCGGCATCCACCAACCAGATGGTGGGCGTTCTTCAAAGCCGGGCCAAGCTGGCTGAAAGCGTCTCGGTGGGCGACCTCCGGGAGGACGTGAAGCTGCTCTCCGATAAAGATCCGCTGGGGATCGCTCTGAAGGAAATGATAGCCGCCATGCGGGAGCGGGCGCAACTGGCCGATGCGATTGCTCGGGGCGATCTGAGTGTGCAGACCAAGGTCCTTTCCGAGAACGACACCTTGGGCGCCTCGCTCGAGAAAATGGTCACCAACCTGAAGAACGTCGTGGGGGAGGTTTCCAGTGCCGCGGCCAACGTGGCTTCGGGCAGCGAGCAATTGAGCGCCACCGCGCAGCAGCTTTCGCAGGGCGCTTCCGAACAGTCCGCCTCTGCCGAAGAGACCACGGCCTCCATGGAAGAGATGACCGCAACGATCCAGCAGAACGCCGACAACGCCAAAGAGACCAACAAGCTGGCCTCGAAGGCCGCCGAGGACGCCAAAACGAGCGGCGAGGCGGTGGCGGAGACTGTCAGTGCGATGAGGCAGGTGGCCGAGAAAATAAACATCATCGAGGAAATTGCCCGCAAAACGGATCTGCTGGCGCTCAACGCCGCGGTGGAAGCCGCTCGCGCCGGCGAGCATGGCAAGGGCTTCGCGGTGGTCGCTTCGGAGGTTCGCAAGCTCGCGGAACGCAGCCAGGCTGCCGCTGCTGACATCAGCAAGCTGACCACCAACGGCGTCGCGGTGGCCGAAGGCGCCGGCACCATGCTCCTTAAGCTGGTGCCCGATATTCGCAAGACGGCCGACCTCGTGCAGGAGATTAACGCCGCCAGCGCGGAACAGAGCACCGGGGCCGGCCAGGTCAACAAGGCGATCCAACAGCTTGACCAGGTCATCCAGCAGAACGCCTCCTCGTCGGAGGAGATGGCTTCCACCTCAGAGGAACTCTCCAGCCAGGCTGAGCAACTGCAGGCCAGCATCGCCTTTTTCAGGGTGGATGGTCTGGATCGGCCTCGATCGCGTAGCTCAAGGCCCGCCGCCAAAGCGGCTCCCGCCAAAGCGGCTGCCAAAGAACCGGCTCGGGTTGCCACCCCGGCGGCACGCGGGACCAAGCCTGCCGGCTTGGCTATTGAACTAGGCGAATCCAACGGCCGAGGCGAGACACACGGCGATGCCCACGACAAGGAGTTTACCAGTTACTAGCACAACGAACGGAGGGCGCAGTCCCGAGGATAGTCTCGGGTTGCGCCTGGCATGGAGCGAGGGGCCTTTTTGAACGGGATCACCGATAATACATATGGAGCAGATCTCCGCCAGCGCCGTTGCGCTTACACCGGAAAGCTTCGCTCGATTTGCGAAGTTCATTACGCGGCAATTGGGCATCAAGATGTCCGAGGCCAAAGTGCCGATGCTCCAAAGCCGGCTCATGCGCCGGCTCCGCGAGTTGCAGATTCACTCCCTGGAAGAATACCAGGATTACCTGTTTGACTCTCCCGGCGGCCAGGCGGAGTTGATCCACTTTATCAATGCGGTGACGACGAACAAGACGGACTTCTTCCGGGAACCGCAGCATTTCGACTACCTGGTGCGGCAGGCCCTGCCGGACCTGAGCCGTTCCAGCGCCGGCGTCTCATCGCAGTTCAAGCTATGGTGCGCCGGCTGTTCCTCCGGGGAGGAACCTTACACGCTGGCGATCGTGCTGAGCGAGTACGCAAAACAGCACCCCGGCTTCCAGTTCAGCATTCTGGCCACAGATATCTCAACCAAGGTGCTCGACCACGCCCAGACCGGCATTTACGATGAGTCCCGCATCGAGCCGGTGCCGCCGGCATTGCGCCGCAGCTACCTGCTCCGCAGCAGCGACCCTTCGCGCTGCCTGGTTCGGGTCGTGCCTGAACTTCGCTCCAAAATCAGCTTCCGACGCCTCAACTTCATGGATGCGGATTATGGCCTTCGCGACATTTTCGAC
>Ga0181520_10002944_pt1 | contig 30688 bp, 30 predicted proteins | sample PEATcosm2014_Bin_29_FD_132451 | JGI IMG/M metagenome (GOLD analysis project Ga0181520, IMG submission 132451) | Peatland microbial communities from MTU Mesocosm Facility, Houghton, MI, USA - PEATcosm2014_Bin02_30_metaG | ecosystem: Environmental > Terrestrial > Soil > Wetlands > Peat | place...
ACAATTTAAATAAAATCATCCAGTATTTAATTAATATGAGAATAGTCCTTGCAGGAACTGGAAGCGCAGTGGGAAAGACAACAATTTCCACGGGCATAATGGGAGCCCTATCAGAAGAATATAATGTACAGCCTTTTAAGGTTGGTCCAGACTACATAGATCCCACTTATCACACATTAGCCACTGGAAACAATTCCAGAAATTTAGATTCATTTTTTATGAATGATAATCAAATTAGAGAGGGATTTGAAAGAAGTTTAAAAATTTCAAAATCTCATTTAGGCATTATTGAAGGTGTACGGGGACTTTACGAGGGTATAAGTCCAACTGGAGATGTAGGTAGTACGGCATCCATTGCCAAAGCTCTTAATTCTCCTGTTATATTAATTTTAAACTCTAGAAGTCTTGTTAAAAGTGCAGCAGCAGTTGTATTGGGATTTAAAAAATTAGATCCTACCATTAATATTAAGGGAGTTATTTTGAATCAAGTTAAAAACAAGAAACACTACCTTAAAACCAAACAAGCTGTTGAAACTCTAACCAAAACAGATGTAATTGGTGGAATGCCTCGAGACGATGCTATAAAAGTGGAGGACCGACATTTAGGCTTGGTTCCTGCAGTCGAGCATGATTCTATTATAGATTCTATAAATAAATGGAAAGAGATGGTAAAGGAGCATATAGATTTAGATTCTCTTATATCAATAATGAAAGATTCAAAAAGAATTCCTGAAGGTAGAGAGGATCTGTGGAAGGTAGGAAATCATAAAAGAGTTAAAATTGGCGTAGCAATGGATGAGATATTCACGTTTTACTATAAGGATAATCTTGATGCAATGGAAGCTAATCATGCAGAACTACTTTATTTCAGCCCTACTCATGATGAAGAAGTTCCAGATGTTGATGCACTATATATAGGTGGAGGTTACCCCGAGATATTTGCAGGAGAGCTTGAGTCAAACCAAGATATGAGGAATTCAATAAGGAAATTCCATTTAGAGGGTAAACCTATTTATGCTGAATGCGGTGGCTTAATGTATCTATCAAAGTCTATAAACAATTATAAGATGTGTAATATATTTAATTATCCCTCTGTTATGACAAATAAACCGCAAGCATTAAGTTATATCATATCTAAGGCAATTGAAGATAATATAGTTGTAAATAAAGGTGATTTATTTAGAGGTCATGAATTCCACTACTCTAAAGTTAATTTAAACGGAACCACACCACAATTTGCCTTCGAAATGTTGAGAGGCAGAGGAATTCAAGATAATAAGGATGGATTAATAGAAAAAAATACAGTCGCAAGCTATATCCACACTCATGTGGCAGCTTATCCATTATTTGCCTCTAATTTCACTCGAAATGCAGCTGAAATCTAATTATAGTTATAGATAATGGAGATAAAAGATATTTTGAATTTAAAATTAAATTTGGATAAAGTTGATTTATTCTCACCTTACATAATAGTCGTTGCCATAGCAATCTATGTAGCGTTAGCCATGTTAGGATATACTTATCATATTCGTAATCTACAATGGGTTTCCACTACAACATTTTTATATGTACTATTTGGCACAATAATATTTATTATCGGAGCTATCACTCCTAAAATAATCACATACTACTCCCCTAGAATTAAATCAGCTTTAAATCGAAAGGATATAAATAAAAAGAAATCAACATTATGGTATTCTAAATTAAAAATCCTTTTAGATGAACGAATTCTACTTTTAATTGTAATGATAGCATTATTATTGCAAGCCATAAATCTCTACTTACTTGGTGGTATCCCACTATTAAATGGTTATCTCAAATTCAGAGCCACCACGGATTTATGGATGGTTTCATATGTTATATTACTCCCTGCTTTAAATTTATTAATAGCTAAATACCCCCGTAAAAGGTATTATCTTCTTTTTCTAATTAGTTTAGCTCTATTTGCATTTGATGGTTATCGAACTACCGCTCTTGCCATAATATTCAGTGTAATCGTGACAACTTATTATATTCGTCGAATCCGAACTAGATATATTATTATTTCCATTCTTTTGGCAGTAGTTATTGGAGTTTTACTAGGATACATTGCAGTAAAATCTATAGAATGGCAAACGTGGGTCTTAAATCCATTACAACTTTTATTTTATCGAGCTGGATTCACGATGATGGTTCTTGATAAAATAGTTCACATGCCCGGCTTTACTGGGGGAGAACTTTTCCATCAAGCACTTACAGGTGGACATCCACGAGTCACAGTCGGAGAAGTGGTTTTAGGGTATCATGCAAATGCAAGCACACCTACAGTTAGTATTACTTCCACTATTTTTGGGCCGGCCATTCTGGATTATGGTGCTTTAGGCCTTGCAGTGCAAATGTTTTTACTTGGATTAATACTTCGACTAATGCATAGTGCACAAAAAATGGCTGGCGGAGCATATATTGCATTATATGCTATTATATTAGCTCATACTGCGATTTGGGTTGAGACAGGACCTACTGATGGTATAGTTTGGATTTTTTACGGTTTATCTGTAATAGCTCTTCTTATATTTGCCCAGAATATTTTCAGTAGAGATAATAAATCTGAAACTTAAAATAATTTTAAATACATATTTTTACCATTATCGAATTATTTTAGATAATTAGGGTTTCTTATCCACTAATTAATCTTTATTTTTTACACTTGAAATCAAGGTCTGTATTAAAAATTAGTATTTATTTAATACAATATTTTTTTCTGAAAAACGAGTAAATTAACTTTATTTTAATTAAATCAAAAATTTGAGATTAAACAAAACTTAAATAAAGTTAAATATAGATTTCTTAGGTTTCCTAAAATTAAAATCTCCTATTTAAAATTTGTTTTAAAAATTAAAACAAAAAATACTTATTAGATTATAAAAATAGCAACAATGGTGATACAATGGTAGTAAAAATAGGAGTTATTAAATGCGGAAATTTAGGTACCTCTCCTGTCGTTGATTTAGTACTTGACGAGAGGGCAGATAGACCTAACATAGACGTTAGAGGTGTGAATTCTGGTGCAAAAATGAACCCAGAACAGATTGAAGCTGTAGTTCCAAAAATAGCAGACTTTGACCCTGACTTTGTCGTATTCATTAGTCCAAACCCTGGTGCACCAGGACCAGCAAGAGCAAGAGAACTTCTCTCAGAAATGGATGTTCCAGCTATAATAGTCGGTGATGCTCCGGGAATGGGTAAAAAAGATGAAATGGATGAACAAGGCTTAGGATACATTATTGTTCAAGGAGACCCTATGATCGGAGCAAGGAGAGAATTCCTAGACCCTACTGAAATGGCGTCTTTCAACTCCGATGTTATAAAAGTACTAGCAGCAACCGGTGCTTACCGTGTTGTTCAAGAAACTTTAGACGGTGTAATAGCCGGTGCAGAAGCAGGATCTATTGAATTACCTAAAGTGGTAATTAGTACAGAAGTAGCTGTAAATGCAGCTGCCTTCAAAAACCCATATGCTAAAGCCAAAGCAATGGCAGCTTATGAAATAGCCGCAAAAGTGGCTGACATTGATATTAAAGGCTGTTTCATGACTAGAGAAATGGAAAAATATATACCAATCGTGGCATCTGCCCATGAAATGATCTCCGCTGCTGCAAAACTTGCAACAGAAGCTCGTGAAATTGAAAAAGCCAATGATTCAGTTATGAGAAAACCACACGGTGGAAAAGGTCAGACACTCTGGAAAACTGAATTAATGAAAAAACCAGAATAGATATATATTTAACGCGGTCCTAATTGGACTGCAAATTTTTTATTTTTTTTAAATATTTTCACTATTAAAATTAAAATTTAACAATTTTAATCTAAAATTAATTTTTATCATTCTAAAATTATATGTTTAAAATTTAATTTTTAACTTATTAATATAATATTAAATTTTATTATATATTTTCCATTTATAGGTAGTATTATGGATAAAGAAACAAGTATAGCTAAATTAGTGGAAAGATTCACAAAAGCAGCTAGTATGCAAAGATGGAATGATCATATACGGCCTGTTGAGTTAACTGAGCTAGATAAACAAGCTCATAAAATGGTAATTGCATATGTGCTTGCTAAGCTAGAAGAAGATCGTGGAGAAATCATAGATTGGAAAACTCTTATTGAAGGTGGCATATTCGAGTTTCTACAAAGAGTTATATTAACTGATATTAAAGCTCCAGTTTTTCATAAAATGAGGGAAGATAAAGTTGTAAGAAATAAACTAGATCAACATGTTTTTAATGAGTTAGAAAATGATATTAATGGATTAAATCCTCAGTTTATAATTAATTTTAAGAAATATTTTTCTAAGTCACCAAAGAATATTGAAAGAAGAATTCTAAGGGCAGCTCATTATCTAGCTACTAATTGGGAATTTAAGATAATTTATCATACTGCACCTTTTATTTATGGTATTGAGGAAACTAAGGAGAATATTGAAAACCAGATTGAAGATCATTATGATCTCATAGGTGTTCAGAAGATTTCATTAGGTAAGAAATCTTTTGGATTTGTAGATCTATGTGGACAACTTAGATTCCAGAAGAGATGGGCTCATTCACCTAGAATCCCTGAAACTTCTGTATTAGGGCATATGTTAATCGTTGCCATTGCCTCTTATTTATGCACCATGGAAATGAATGGTAAACCTTGTGAAAAACGATTCTATAATAATTATTATGGAGGTTTATTCCATGATCTTCCTGAGGTGTTGACTAAGGATATTATTTCCCCTATAAAAAAAGTACCTAACTTAGATGAGTTAATTAAAGAATATGAATACCAGAAAATGAAAGAAAAATTATTACCATTATTACCAAAGCCATGGCATGATGAAATGCGGTATTTCACTGAGAATGAATTCGAAAATAAAATTATTGAAGATAATGAAATTAGAATAGTTCCAATAATTGAAGAGAGGTATAATAAAGACTTTTTCTCTCCAATGGATGGGAATATTATTAAGGCTTGTGATAAATTTTCAGCATTTATAGAAGCTTCATTATCAATAAAACATGGAATAAAATCTGAAGAATTAATTAAAGGTAAAAAGAATATACATAAAGATTATAAACATAAAAAAGTTAATGGATTAGATTTTGGAAAAATATTTGAAATTTCTTATTAATTGATTAAGAAATTTTTAGATTACTCCTTTAGTGCTAGGTATTATATCATGTTCTATTCGAGATGCATCTTTTAATGCTGTGGCAAATGCTTTAAATAAAGCTTCTATTTTGTGATGATCGTTTTCACCTTCTACTTTAGCATTTATGTTTATATTCCCTGTGGAAGCAAATGATTCAAAGAAGTGTTGCACATTTTCAGTACTAAGATCTCCAACTTTTGCTTTATTAAACATTAAATTCAAGACAGTATAACTCCTACCACCTATATCTAAAGCTACAGTTGCTAAGGCATCATCCATAGGAACTATAGAGTGAGCCATTCTCTTAATTCCTCTTTTATCTCCTAAAGATTCTTTAAATGCTTCCCCTAAAGTTATTCCCACATCTTCGACTGTGTGGTGATCATCTACATTGATATCTCCTTTAGCAGTAATTTCTAAATCAAATAATCCATGTTTGGCGAATGATTCTAACATATGATCAAAAAATTCAATTCCAGTATTTATTTGGGATTGACCTTTACCATCTAGATCGAATGAGATTTGAATATTTGTTTCATTTGTTTTCCTTTGCAATATTTTCTTTCGATTCATCTTCATCATCTCTTATTACTTTTATGGCACCTTGAGGACATTTTGAGGCACATATTGTACATACATGACAGTATCTTAGGTTAGTGGCTTCAGCCTTATCATTGATTTTCCATATTTTAGGTCCTTTAGGGCAGGCTTCTCGACATATGCCACAGCCTGTACATTTTTCTTTATCAACTTCAATTCTCATAAAAAAAATTTCTCCTTATAACTTATAACTTTTAAGTTATAATTTATAAAAATATTTTTATAATTTATAGCTTGATGAATCATTAAAGCTAATATTTAGCTTAATTACTTATAACTTCTAACTTAAAACATATAACTTATAACATAATACTTATAACTTATAACTAAAAATCATAAAGATCAAAGTTTAATCATTGGAATAGACGCCGCTTTAAAACCAATAAAAACCTTTTTACCAAGATTTAAATCAAGTTTATCCCTAGAATACTCAGTAATATCCGCCAACATATTAATTCCATCATCCAACATTACCGTAAGTCTGACCATCTCATTTTTAAATTTCATCTCAATAATTTTTCCTTCAAATATATTTCTAACACTAGACTCCTGGAGTTCTAACATTATAAATATCTCATCAGGGCTAACTAATAATAAAACATCATCATCAACTTTTAAATCTTCAATTATAGGGAGCATTACCCTAATATTATTTATTCGGATATTTATAACCCGATTCTTATCATCAATATCTTCTACATAACCTTCTAACTCATTCACGTCTAAATGCTTCTCCATAATACTTTTAAACTTTGAATATTCCTTTATAACCATCTTACCAATGCTAGTGAGTTGGCTTCCACCACCACCACCGGCACCGCCCCGTTGAGTAACCACAACCTTAGAACCAAGCTGATTTTCTAGTATCTCAATATATTTAAGAGCAGTCCTATAAGGAAGACCAGTTTTTTTAGTTGCTTTAGCAATGGATCCATAATCTTTAATACCCTTCAAAAGCAGGAACTTTTTGTAGTCCAACATTATAGATTTCTTTCCAATCTCCAGCTGATATTCGGGGTTTTTAATTGAACCACTCATAAATTTAACACTCCAATATAAAAATTGAATTTAAAAAACTTAAATATTCAAGTGATAGGAATATATTCATTTATTTTTTATAAATAATATTTACAATAAGTATATTACTACTTAACATTATCATCCATTATCAGTTCAAAATTATCGAGAAATGCAGCAAATCTTTTCACAGTCTTCCTTAAACTTCTAAATCCTTCCTCATCCTCTTTAACTCCATCTAAAGTATCCTTAGACCAGAAATTAGCCCCTAAATTAGCTCCAAAAGCACCTCCACTCACCGGAATAGCTCCCGTCAAAATGTAAAACGTCATTATTTGCTGAATAGCCAGTTCCTGTCCACCAATTCGATCTCCACCTACAGCTATAGCCATACCTACTTTGTAACGCATAAAATCGAAGTCCACAGCTCCCAATGCCCTGCAACGATCCATAACTGCCTTTAATTGGGCACTCAAACCACCATTGTACACGGGGGTGGCCATTATTAAGCCTTTAGCATCACTCATTAAAGGATAAATATCATACATATCATCTTTCATTATGCACTCACCTTCACGAATGCAATAATCACAATTTCTACAAGGACTAATGTCTTTACCACGTAAACTGTAAAATTCAGTTTCAAAGTTCCGCTCTTCTAACATATTTAAAGCTTCCCTTAACACGTAATCTGTGGCTTGTTTCCTTGGACTTCCACTTATACCCAGTATCATGATAATAATAACTCCACTTTAACTTTATATGGTTTATAAAACATATTATTTTATTATGAATCCATATATTAATAAAGATATTTCAGAAGAAGAATATCTAAAAAATTTTTTCATACAAAGAGATTTAGGTCAATCTAGCAGAAATACCTATCTGATACGTCTACGAAAATATTGTGAATTCAGTCAGAAAACCCTTGAAGATCTAATATCTGAAGCAGAAGAAGATGAAGATCAGAATATTAGAATGCGTAAAAGAAGGATAAATAAACGTCTCTTGGACTTTAAAGAGCATCTTCGTGAAAATGGTAAATCATTCAACACCATTAAAACATATATGGCAACGATTAAGGGATTTTATCATGAATGTGACATAGATACGCCACGTATAAAAATAAAAGATTTGGAAGAGAAGGAAAGAACCACCACAGAGGATATTGTAGGGAAGCAGCATATTAAAAGATCACTAAAATATGCTAACATTAAATATAAAGCTTTAATTCTAATGATGAGTGGATCTGGAATGGGTTTAGCTGAAATAAGTCATTTGAAGTGGGAAAACTTCCTTGATGCCATATCTGAATTTTTGAAACCTGTAGAAAATGAACAGTTTGATATACAGTATATAATCGAAAAACTAAGAAAAACAAGGAATCTGATTCTCACTTGGAACATTCGTAGATATAAAACAGGTCATCCTTATACTACATTCACAACACCTGAAGCGAACATGGCACTACTAGATTATTTAGAGGAAAGAAACAATGAAAACAAACCAATTGTTAAAATAGATGATTCACTTTTTTTATCAAGCAATGGAGCAATTAAACGATCTGCGGTTCATAAATATTTTGCTTATCTCAATGATACATGTAAATTTGGTGTTAAAGGTAAAAGCCGATTTTTCACTAGTCATAAACTGAGAAAGTATTTTGCATCTACTCTTACCAGTCATAGAGTTCCTGAATCCTATACCAGATGGCTTTTAGGTCACAATGATAGTATGACATTGGACAGATACAACAAACCAAATCCTAAAGCTTTGAAGGAAGAATACATTCGATTAATCCCTTATCTGGGCATTGAAACGGTACAAGTGCATGAAGTTACCACTGAAGGATTTGATAAGTTAGTAAATGAACTTGAAAAAGAACGTGAAATACGCAAAAAACAAAAAGATGAGAAAGATAAGAAAATAGCTGAAATGGAGGAACGACAAAAAGTAACGGAAAACATGCTAAAAAGTATGATGAAGAAACAACTAGAAAATGATAATCTTAAGAATAAATGAAAGAAATCTGAAATTTAATTTTCTCCCATCTTTGCTAATTGTTCCTTCATTTTATTTCGTTTTTCTTTCTCGGGATCTATAAATTCTGTTTTATCTAATAGATCTGATAATTCATTTTTTGAATAGTGTGTATATTTGTGTTGAATGAAAAGTTTAAACCAATCTAATGATTCTTCATCATTACTTAAAGCCAGTGCAAAATAATTTTTTAGTTTATTATTTTCAGATATAAGTATAAAAAATAATATTTCTCTAAACTGTCTTTTTATTTCTTTGTAATCCCTTTCAGGTTTATAAATTCCTTTAGCCTCTAAAAAACTTTCAATAGTTGGATATTCATTTTTTGCAAGTGCAGGTGGTAAAAGATTTATTTTATTCATTTCTTCTTTGGTGAGATCATTGATCCTTAATCTCCAAAACTTTTTATCTCCATTTTTTTTTGATGAATTGTGAATATTATCTAAATTTCTTTCGTACCATCTTATTATTGATCTGATCTTGTCTGTTTGAGGTGTATTTCCATAATCTTCTCCTTTTTCTTTTATTTCAGCTGTCCAATCTTTAAGGGTTATTAAATCCACTTTTTCCTTAAATTCATTAAATATATTCAGATCTATTTCTTCCAATTGTTTAATTTTATGGTTAAAACAATTTAGAAGTTGATTTCTTGCTTTTATATTGTTTTTAACATCATAGTCTATCAATTTTTTTAATAAAAGTTGTCTATCATTTTCATTGTCAATTGACTCAAGAACGATAAGATTCATGTCTTTAATATTATTGCCAATTAATTGATTTAATAAAATTAGTATCTCTCCTTCATCTTTGCCCACTAACTCAAAAAAGAAAGGATTAAATTTAAATGATTGTTCTGGTTTTCTGTCTCTTTTTCTATAACCAATTATTTGTATTTTTTCTTCCTCTAGCAACTTATTTAATGCGTAATTAAATGCTTTATTAAATTCTTCTCCAGTTTTAGCATTTTTTTCTTTTAAAACTACGTTATACAAGTCAGATCCAAGCATAAATCCATCTAATAAATTTTTTTCGATTGATAAATCATATTTTTTATGTTTTCCACCCATGATAATCACTCCATAAAGTATTATTTATATAATCAATAATTTTACTTAAAAATAGTTTATAATTGATTATATAAATAATTATAGTGTCAGGAGGTGAAACTATTGAAAATTGCTAGAAATATAACAATAGATTTTGAAGATTTGAAAAAAATAGATCATAAAATTAAAAATGGAGATTTTGGTGGAGTTAGTGAATTTGTTCAGAAAGCAATTAAAAACGAGCTTAAAAGGTGATATTCTATGTGTAAAGAGTTAAATAATCTTTTAAAGCAAGCATATTACAGATATAAAGATGAAAAAGATCCTCCTATCGATCCAAATGACATTAAAAAATTTTTATTAATTAATGGAATCGATTTAGAAGATGAAAATAAAATAGATGTAAGAAAGTGAAAGAATGCAAAATAGTATAAAAACAAATTCTGAAGAAAAATTATTATTAGAATTACCAATTGAGTACAAAAAAACTTTAAATTTCTATAAAAATGCTAGATATCCTAAATCATCTGATTTTACTATAGAAGATGCACTTTGTGAAATAATAGATATGTATATAGAAAAAATCTTATGTTTAGGCGTAATCAGGATGGAAGAGACATTAAATGAATTATAATTTTTTTTAAAATCGAACTTTCACAAATTCATTTGAATAGTATATTTAGATTTATAAAAAAAATAATTTCATGATCAAATGAATCCAAAAAAATGTATCAAAATTCATTTTGGTGTGTGTGAAATGTCGTTTTCATTTGAACTATCATCTTCTCTTTTTACCGATCAAAAATAAAGTCACAAATGCGTTAAATTTAGAACCTTATTGTTATTCTAATATAAAAAAGTAAATAACCTTTAAAATGTGGTTTTTTAAAACATTAGAAGGATTTAGTGTTCAGATATGAAGATATATATAATATATATAATATATAAATTATTATTATATTATATATATAGTATTATTAGTCACTTTTCCATCACATTTCCCATTTCAAAAGTTACTATTTTGTCACTTTTTCCCTTTTTACTTGGTTTAAATAAAAAAAATAGATTACAACGTGTGGGAGTTGAAATTGATTCTGATATCTGGACAGATTTTCGAGCATTTGTAAGGCAGAAACATGGACGTATTCATAGTACTCTGGCTTTAGAAGTAGAAAATGCACTTGAATGTTATATGGAAAAAGAAAAAAATTCTAATGAAAAATACATAGAAAATGAATTCAATGTGGTAATTAATTCAGATATAATTAAAACCCACTCACACAATGATGATATTATGAAATTAATTGCAAAAATTAAAGAAGAGTATGATGATGGTACTGATATCTGTTTTAAGCATTTATGCCAGTTAATTATACAATCAACAGAACATTTTGATGAAAGAACACATAAAAAATATGTAAATGTACTTATAGCAAAAGGAATTTTAATCAAAAAAGATATTCTTTCAGAAAAATATGAATGTTACACGTTAAATTTGAGTAAACCACCACCGATCTAATACCCTTATACCCCTATTTTTTATAGATTTACAAGGTGATTTAATTAGTAATATTGATTTAATTTTGGATTTAACTAATATTGGGAGGTTATTTTATGATTATTGAAAATGATTCTACTATGTATGATAAGAACCTTGAATTTAACAATAGTGAACGTGAACTGGTATTATCTAAATTATCGGAATCTATCGACTATCTACATCATAAATGTTTAAAAGGTAATGTTAGAAATGAACCTAAGGAAAAGGTAAGGATACAGTGGTTTAAAGCTTTAAGTTATACATGTAGCATTTATAATCAGATAAGTAGGGATAATGAAATTGATGCTCTTAAGATGGAACTTGACGAGATTAAAAAAATCTTAGAAGATGATAAAAAATGAAAACAACATTAAGAGAACTTCAAAAAGATTTAACGGAATTAAAACAAAATTATATTCTAGAAAAATCATCTAATGCAATTACTGAAGATGACATGTATCACTTCAGCTGTTTTCTCGATGATAAAAATCCAAGATTAGGAGAGATCTTGAAGGAAACAGGTGACTTTTTAGCAATTAATAATTTATCTGGTTTAGTAGATGGTAAAATAAAACTAGATATTGAAAATCCTTTACATAAAAAATATATTGAACTAAATAATGAATATGAAAAACTTTATATTATTGAATTTGAGAAATGGAGAGGTATGCTTACAGATGAAGAAGTTGATATAAGGATTTTAACAAGGAATTATTGATATTTATTTTGTCAATACTCATAAGATTCTTTCAAAAATCTTAAAATATTCATAACAAACTTAAGCTGTTGGAATAATCTCCAACAATACAAGTAATAATTTATAAAAATCGTTAATCATTTGATTATTGGTACATATTTATGATATGGGGACTACATTTATCTTAAAATTAGCCATTAAGACGATATTTTGTAATTTGAAGATTAAAAGCATATAACTTGCCAAAAACTTGATTTAGATGATAAATATTCATCGCAAAGCATGAAACTTGAAAAAGATATTTGAAAGATTTCGATTCTTAATATCATATAGACTAATATTCCGAATTTAAAATGTTTTAAAATCGGAATTGGCTAAATACAATATTAAATACTCTTTAATATGAAAAGTTTAGTCTATACAAAATTCCAAACTTTAAATAAAAATCATTTTTGAATATTTTTTCGAGAAAAAATTAACATATTAATGAGATGCTTGAAAAAAACTCCGAATTTCAATTTTTTTAAACAATTAATCGGACATTCAAAAACTTATTTTTCAATTAAACAATAATACTTATTTATAATATAATCAATTATAATCATGTTGTGGGATTTTTCGTTCCAATTAATTAATAATTATTTTCATGATCATTTGAATGATATTATTTTTGCAATTATTCTTGCATTCACTTTTGCTGTACTATTTTGGATTCTTTCATTATTTGTAGATTACTCAGTGAAAGGAAAAAAAGCAAAAAAGAAATTTATTGAGTTTTATAAAAAATATGATGAAATTACTCCAATTGATTTCAGAATTGCAGAATATAGAGATTATTACTATAAACGGGAAGAATCTAAAGTAGTATCCGATGCGTTAAAAGAAAGAAAAAATGTTCTTATTATTGGAAGACCAAAATCTGGTAAAACTAGGACTGCATATGAATCTATTAAAGAAATTAATGATTTTAAAGTTGTAAAATTATGGGAAAAACTAATTGAAATTGATGAGATCCCAAATAAGATCTTTAAAGGCAAAATAGTGGTATTTATAGATGATTTGAACAAGTTTGTTAAAAATTTAGATCTTTATGAATTGATTAAAAAACTTAAAGATAATTCCAAAGAATTTAGTGTTTTGGCTACCTGTAGAACTGGTATTGAATATGATTTGATTGAAAAAGAATTCAAAGACATTATTTTAGAATTTAAGTTAATTGAGCTTAAGGATATCAATGATAATGAAGTAGAAGTTATATTAGAAAGCGAAGATTTGGATTCTAGAGAATTTGATGGTACTATTGGTTCATTATTTTTAAGATCAAAAGATATGAAAATTAGATATAACATGCTTCCAGATGAATGTAAATTTTTATTTTCCACTTTGAAGTTCTTACATGATGCTGGCATTTTCATTCCTAATAAAAAAATTTTGAAAAATTTTAACTTGAAAAGATTGGAGAAGGAGAGAATTGTTTCACACTTGAGTTTTGAAAGTACAATTATTCAATTAGAAAGTAATTCTTTTATTTTAGAAGAAAAGGGGATTATAAACGCATTGCATGAATCATATTTAAATTTCTCTAATTACATAACTTCTATAAATGATTTAAAATGGTTAAAGGAATTTTTATCTGAAATCAGATATGTATCTGGATTAATTTATCTAGGAAATGCTTTTTATTATAAAAATTTATATGATGATAGTATTTCATGTTACGAAAAAGCTATATTAATTAATCCAGAATTTTATAACGCATGGTATAATAAAGGAAAAGCTCTAGGGGAATTAGGAAGATATGAGGAAGCAATTGAAGCATACGATATAGTCCTAGAAATAGAATCCAAAAATGCTCTCGCATGGAATAATAAAGGAACAGAGTTAGCGAAACTAAAAAGATGTGATGAAGCAATTAATGCATTCGATAAAGCCTTAAAAATAGATCCTGAATTTACCCTCCCCTGGTTTAATAAAGGAAAAACTCTCTTCGATTTAGGAAGATATGAGGAAGCAATTGAAGCATACGATAGTGCACTGGGAATAGACTTTAAATATCCTGATGCGTGGAATAATAAAGGAACAGCTTTAGCGAAATTAGAAAAATATGGCGAAGCAAAAGAATCTTTCGATAAAGCCCTAGAGGCGGACTCTAAATATTCTCTTGCATGGTATAATAAAGGAAAAGCTCTAGAAGAGTTAGGCATATATGAGGAAGCAATTGATGCATATGATAAAGCTTTAGAAATAGAACCTAGATATACTGACGCGTTTAATAATAAAGGAATAGTTCTAGGATATTTAGAAAGATATGATGAAGCAATTGAAGCTTTTGATAAAGCCTTGGAAATAGAAACTAAAAATTCCAAAGTATGGTATAACAAAGGAACAGGTTTAGGGAAATCGGGGAAATATAATGAAGCAATTGAGTCGTTCAATAAATCCCTGGAAATAGATCCTAAATATCATCCCGCTTGGAATAATAAAGGAAAAGCTCTAGGGGAATTAGGAAGGTATGAGGAAGCAATTGAAGCATATAATAATGCCCTGGAAATAGATCCTTATTCAGAATTAGCTTTAAGTGCCATTAAAGAATTAATGAAATTGATTTAATTGATTATTACAAATTCTATTCTAGTAACTTCACTTCGTTATAGATAGATTTAACGAAGTTTAAAAAATATTTAATAAACTACAAAAAATATCATAAAACTTTTATAACTATCTAAATATAATATTCGATATAGGTAAAATTATGGCAGAGACAAAGACTAGAGGCAGACCTAAAGTAAAAGAAAAGATGGAACAAATTACTATTAAGTTGCCCCCTAAGATGATGGAAGATTTAAGGAAATTATCAGATGAGAGCTACAATCCCATGAGTTTTCATATTCGCCAAGCATTATCGGAATATTTAAAAAAAAATATTGTTTAAAGAATTTTAATTGTTTTGTATTAACTAATAAGTTTATATAATTTTATTTTTGAATATTGATTAATTCATCATCTAATATTTTTCATTTTGAAATATCAAATCATTTTAAGATATTTTTGAACCCAAAATAATTATTTGAAGTTTTATATAAACATATATTTATTGGGGATAATAAAAAAAAATAGCGAGAGAGATCATGAAAGAGCAAAAATCAGTTGAAAATTATACTAATAATTATCTTACCAATGTTATTTTTAGAATAGATTTTCCTAAAATTCAGGAATTTGATTCAATAAATCCTCCTACTGTATTAAAGGAAAGAATTAATGGAAAATTTCCCGTTATGGAGAAAGTTGTGACTAAAAGTGTTCAAGTGGAACTTATAGATAAAATTGGGACTACAAAGCATGAAGAACGATTTTCATGGAAATTTATGGATCAAAATAATAAAAAAATATTTCTTATAGATCAAGAATTCATATCTTTCGAATGTTTGGATTATGAAAATTTTGATAGTTTTGTTAAAGATGTTAAATTAGTATTAGGAAACTTTATGGGTTTATATCCCTTAGATTTAGTTAAAAGACTTGGTTTAAGGTATATTAATCAGATAAATGGAGAAAAAGGAAATCCATTAGATTGGAGTGACTTAATAAATCAAAATCTGTTTTCAATTCCAATGAATTTTATAACTCAATCAGATTCTATTTTGAGATATATGACCAATCTTGAAATAGAAGAAGAACAATATCTCTTGAGATTTAACTTTGGTTTGTTTAATAGTGAATTTCCAAATCCATTAGCTAGAAAAGAGTTTGTATTAGATTATGATTGTTATATTGAAGCAGAAATAGAAATTTCTGAAATTTATCAAAGAGTAGAAGAATGTAATAAAATCATATATTCTTGGTTTGAACGGAGTATTGAGGATGAACTAAGAATTAAAATGAGAGAAAAAAATGACAAAAAAAAAATCTAAAAAGAAAGAAGACGAAAAACCAACAGAAGATATAAAAGATTTTAAAATTTCAACAGATAAGTACCAAAAATCTCGTATGGAAAGAAAAATTATCAAATATGAAATCAAAAATTAACACTATCTATGAATATCATGATAGATCAAGAATATGTCAAGGAGACCTATTTAGAGACTTGGAATATCCAGAAAAATATTTGCCTAAGGAACATGAATTAGATGTTGAAGCACTAAAAATTCCTTATTTATTTGTATTAACTCAAGATTGTGATTTACTAAGTGATTGTAGAAACCGTGAAAACATTAGTGTTGCAGATTGTGATACTGGAGAAACTGAATCCAATAATAATCATGATAAATACTTACAATCAATTTTAATATGTCCTGCTTATCCTGCAAAACTTTTAAAAAAAGGAGATCATTTAAAACGACTTAAATTAAAGATGTTCAATTTTAATAAAACAAGCAGTACTGTATGGAATTTCGTTACAAATAATCAAAATCCTCGATATCATTTTTTAGAAAAAAAAATGGAATTTCAAATTCCAGAATTAGTTATCGATTTTAAACATTATTATACAATTCCAAGAGATATTCTCTATACTAAAGTAGAAGAACACTATTTAGGTACGCTTAATGAATTATTTAGAGAATTACTATCTCAAAGATTTTCATTTTATTTGAGTCGCATTGGATTACCACTAATTTAAAAATATTTTAATATTGATTTTGAGATTCTCTATTTATATTCATATAAAGTTTCTGCAGGTTATTTTGTGACAGTTTTTGTTTATTTTTTTGATTTCATATAATAGTGGATAATGAGAGTTATTTTTGATATAAACATTTAAACTCTTCTAATAGTTTTGTTCATGCATTTGAAGTAATTTATGAACTAAGATTAACAAATGAAAATTTTCAAATTAAAAAAAAAATGAAGTAGTAAATTTTATTTATGTTGGGTTCAGTCATGTTCTATTTTTATCTAAAAATGCTCATGATAAGTTAATTTGTGGTGCAATTATTAATCATTAGTCACTAATTTAACCAGTACTTTATCAGATTTTTGACTGTAATTATAGTACATCCAAATTGCATTAGCAATAAAAATTGTCCACCACCCTATGAAGATGAATATTAGTAAATTAGATAAAAAGCTTCCATATTTAGCATTCATTAATTGAGCACTTTTCTGTCCTCTACTTTTCACTTTATATCCTTGTGTTATGAAATCATCAATTACGGATTCAAATTCTCTTTCACTTTCAGTTTTTCTTATCCTTTGAGTTACCATTATACCCACCCCATTTTAATCTTCTTTTCTTATAATTACTTCTATCCAATCCCCTTCTTTTGCATCAACTGCTTTTAGGATATTTTTGGGAACATATATCCTTAAATCATCTTTTACCTGCAAAGTTATCTTAGCTTCTTTCATACCACCACACCGTTAATATATGTTATTACTATATGTTACAACATATAAATGTATTACAAGAATATGATTATAATAATAAAAAACATAAAAATTAATTAACCTAATTTTTTTCTTTTTCCATGAGATTCAGCTACGTCTAAATATAAATATAGTTAAAATAAAATAGATATGGGATGAATAATACTACTCGAGCTTATAATATGTTAAAAATAGACTTAAAGTGTAGTTATAAATAAGATAATACCCAGTATCACTTTTTTACATCCTCACATTTTTTACAAAACAACACTAGAACTATATTTAGATTAGTATTTAAGAAATAATAAAATTTTCCTATAAAAAAAATTTAAAAAAAATAGTTGGAAGAGTAGATCAAAATTAATTTACTCCTAAAATTTTATTTAAGTTCTAAAGGTTCATCCTCTTCCAAGGCTAATCTCATAGTATCTGGATCCTGTGGCATATATTTAAGGAAATCATCTGCAGCACGTCTCACATCTCTTGAACCAATAATATAACGTCCAACAACTATAATATCCGCTCCACTTCCTAATGCCTGATCCATTTTATCGGGAGTTATACCCCCAGCAACAGCCACTAATTTACCTTTACCAAGTATCTCTTTAATCTCCTTAATATTGCCCCATTCAGTAATTTCACCAAGTTCTTCACCTTTCTCGGTTTTAAAAGTTTCTAAATCTACATTACGATGTAATAAAACAATATCAGGTTTATAATTAAGACTTTTCAATTTCTCAACAAAATTATCAACATTCATCATATCCAAAATAGAGTAAATTCCCTGTTTAGATGCTTCATGAATAGCTTTCTGGATGGACTCCAAAGTACCTAAACCAGATATAGCAACCGCATCTGCAGTTTCATCTGCAGCAATCTTAACTTCTATTCGACCCACATCTAATGTTTTAAGATCAGCAATGATGAATGCATCTCTACGCAGTTCACGAATCTTACCTATAATACCCACACCAAACTTCTTAACTAATGGTGTACCGGCTTCTATAAGTATTCTCTCTCGGTTTGGTAAATCATCAATTATACGTTCCATCTGATCAATATTATCTAGATCCAACGCCACCTGCAAGTAAGGTGGATTCCATAATTTAACTACTTTAAAGCCCATTATAGGATGAGTGCCCCTATCTTTTTCAGCGAGTATCTTCTTCATAGATGGATAATCATTCAATGCTCTTTTTATAGCTAATTTAGTAGCCCCATAATTATACTGGTAAATCTTACGGTAATCTTTAGCCTCAGGATGTATAAATACACTGACTAAAATCACCATACTCTCAGCTTCATTCTCATCAATAAGACCTTCAGCCACAGCATCAGCCACAGCACGACCCACAGCAGTCTGCGCAGGACCGAATATTTTATCAGCATCCACCAAACCACTTACTGTCACCTTTGGTATAATTAAAGTAGCAGGCTTAGTCATCAAATTAGGTCTAATAACAGTCAAAAGTGGAGTATGCCCAATAGAGAGACCAGTCATATTCTCCACAAAAGCCGCACCAACAGGACCATCCTTATCACCAATAACTAAATCAATATGAGCAATTTCATTACCATCACCAATTAAAGCTTCCCCAATCTTATACATTCTTATTATCCTCCAAAATATAGCTAATTAGAATCATAAATATATAATCTTTATAAAATCAGCAATATAAATAAATTACTCCAAAAATTAATTATAAAAAAAAGTTTATTTGATTATCAAGATCAATTTTTTTTTTAAATTCGATAAAATTAACTTTTTTATTTAAAAATAATCATATTTAAAAAAAAGTAGTTATGAGTCAGAATAAAAAAAAATTCTTGACTCATTTTTAATAAAATCTATTTATTCTCTATTTAGAATACTGCGTTTACAGATTCAAGCAATTCTAGGGCATTCACATACAATACTTGTGCATAATTAACTTGATTCAAGTAATTCTCGAAAATTAATGTAGGTATTCCCTTCTCAGCTATAGGTATTGTTACAACTGGTGGACTTGTAGAGTCAGCAGATGGAATATTATGGTACACTAAAGTTCCGTTCGTATATTTAGAGCTAATTATTTCGTTAGCTAATTTTAAAGATTTTGCATCAAGATCCGGTGCCATAAGGAAGTCAGTAATTGGTTCTCCTGCTGCATTCAAGTATCCTGTAAGTCCTCGATTTCCATGGTCATCAATAACTAACTTGTAAGAAGTGTTAATGTTAGGTACTACATACATAGCAGCAAGATCTTGACCCCAAGCTCTACCTTGACTGTAGTTAGTTCCATTATAAACCACAACTGCGTAAACTGTAATTTGTATGTTTTTCAAAGATTTATCTAAAGCTTCTATAGCATTTAACATCGCTATATGTGCCTGTACTTCTTGAGGATCAACACCTATGATAACTGCTACTTTATTTGTACCTGTACCAAAAGCCCCCATTTTTACAACATACCCATATGAAGTTTGACCTAGAAGTGTTTCATTATATTTAGCTGTACCGTTTAATTGTCCTGAGGGACCATAAGATGAGGGGTTAAGTGTAGTTTGTGTCCAAGAATTAACAGAAACATAGTTAGGTAGTCTATCATATGTTTTGTAGAAATTCATGATATCACTGTACATGTAAATCAGTGACTGATACTTCATGTTTCCTAAAGAAGTTGAAACGTAATTAGGTAATCTACCATTTGCAGCGATAAATGCGGTAATATTTTCCGCCATTTTTAGATACTCTGATTTATATATGTTTCCACTAGTCACGTTTTCAATAGGATTTGGAGAAGTTGAAACATTTCTAAGAATTATAGGACTTATTTTACTGCTATTCACGTTTTGAGTAGCAGTGGTTAGTAAGTATAAGTATTGTGAGGGAGTCACTTGTTTATTACCTACAGTAACATTGTTGGGTAGACTATGAGTTTTGTTTACATAAGATATCACAACTCCTGCTGATTGACTGATTTGACTTATGTTAAAACTAGTTGAATTAGTTGAATTAGTTGAATTAGTTGAATTAGTTGAATTAGCCGCTGCTGATGCTCCTATGCTTAAAAACATGAGCATAGCTATCAAAACGGGTAAAACCTTTTTAATAATCAATTATATCGCCTCCAAAAATATTATTATGTTTGTCCTGTTGAATGTGGACCAGTTGGTCCATAACCACTACTACCTATAGGTGGTAAGTTAGTGTTACTTCCACTACTACTGCTTCCGCTATTAGTGTTACTTCCACTACTACTGCTTCCGCCATTAGTATTGCTTCCACTACTACTGCTTCCGCCATTAGTATTGCTTCCACTACTACTGCTTCCGCCATTAGTATTGCTTCCACTACTACTGCTTCCACTTCCACTACTTGCATTGTTGGAGCTTGGATTTGTAGCGCCGGAATTATTAGAGACATTAGTTGTGTTATTAGTAGTTGCAGTTAAATTTAGGGTAGGGTTATGGTTTGTAATATCACTAATAGCCCAAACACCTGCTGCTCCTACTGCAACTATTATTATTAATAATAATAAGCCTGCGTTTTGTTTCATTTTAATCACCTTCCTTTCGCATATAATTCTTTTTTTTATATATTTTTTTTATTTATTTTCTATTTCTAAGATATTTATTGACTCCATTTTACTAATATTTTCGAATATAAAAAATTCTTTAATATTAGATAAACTAGGGTTTAAATACAATCTTATTTATAGATATCGACGCAATAAAAGCAGAATTAAAACTCTTCAATGTGTAAATAAATTGAATTAGAATCTTATTTCAAATTATTATAAATTTAATTAGAGATTAGTTGATGTTGACTTTAGTTTTAGTTAATTAATGTACTAGAAACTTGTTAAAAATTTTTTTAAAAAAAACTTTTTTGGATATCATCAAAACTTTGTTTTTCGATAGATTTTTTGTAAAAAAAGCTTAAAATATTATTTAATAAGAATTTTTTTTAATAAAAAAAAAGAGCATTATAATGTTTTATTCTTTTAATAATTTCCAAAAATAAGAATATTATAGAATTTTTAATAATAATGAATAATTTTTTTTTAAAAAAAAATAGGATGATTTAGGACAGTCTTAATGTTCCTGTATCACTAAGTATGCTAAACCTGTTTTAGTATCTACTAATTTAATATCTGTCATAAAATTACACTTTAAGGTGGATTGTTTAGTATTACATTACATGAATATTGACGTTAATAGCACCTCTCGGACCATTAGGGTTATTTTTATATTATTGGGGTTTAAAGCTGTTTACAACCATTTCGAATTTAGGTAGGGTGGCGTTATATTCACTAGCTGGGACTACACATCCAATTCTATAATATTTGGACCCGGGAACGGCTTCGATGTGTACAGTCAGGGCCATGTATTGTATATTACCATTACGCCATGTCTTAATGAGTTCCACTGCTTTCATCCCATTAACGGTGATGTTTCGCTCTGAAACTTCTGTTTGGCCAATAGCTGCAATATCACTCCTATAATCGCTGAGCATCTCATCTAGCGACCCCACATTTCGCTGTTTTATGTAAAAATAAGTTTCAATATAATCTTCACTGCCATTGCCAATTGGTTGATAGTATGCTACTATAGGGTCTCCATAACCCCATCTACTAGGACTATCGAGATTCGATATTTGTTTCCAATCAGCTGGGTAGTTAAATGTCAGTCCATTTGCTGAGTAAGTATTGTTTGGTATATATGTAGTATTATTATTAGATGTATTAGTTTGGTTTCCACTGTGGTGGGGATAGAATACCCCTGTAAACACTGCAATCAGAGCGACTATTAAAATTAAAGCGACTATTATAGAAAAATAACTCTTATTCATCTTTCACACTCATTCAGATATATATAAAAATTATAAAATTTATTACCAAATATTAACTGAAATTATTTTCATAACTTTCTTCATATTTCTCTTAATTTAAAAAAGTGATATAAACTTTTACTAAAAAAATAAAAAGAAAACCTTATTATAGTTGAAATTTTATTCTTAATTTTAACTTAAAGTAATAGTCGGTAGAATGGATATATAGTAAACGGACATTTTTAACAGCTAATTAAATGCGTTGTGTACAAAAAACGGTTCCAGAGTAGTTACAATTATCAGGGAATTTATGAACGGATTAAAATCATAGACCATATTAATCCATTTTAAATAAAAGCCCCTATAATGTCACCTGATGCATACTGAAACAATACAACTGAAAGTTTAATGAAAGAACTCGGAGAATCTGTTAGTAAGTAACAAGTAAAAGAAATCTTTCGATTTTGAAATTTACTTATGTGGGCTGTTGATAGAATGAAACATATCTATGACATCATAGATGAAGGAGAATATACAACTTAAAAAATTTGAGAAAAAATGAAGAATGATTAAGGAAATTTATATAAATTTGAAGTAAAAAATAAAAGTATACGTTAAGAAATACACTCATTCTAAAAATGTATTTTAAATTTAAATCTTTTTTTTAATTGAATTAAAAAAAAATAGTAAAAAAATTCATTTTAATAAGTGTTAAAAAATTACTTTTTACTATAAATGAATTTACTCATCAGTTAACTTTCCTTCTAGGAAGTCATCATATCCCTGTAGATCCAATAAACCATGTCCTGAGAAGTTAATGACTATGTTTTTATCTTCTCCAGCTTTTTTGCATTTAATGGCTTCGTCTATTCCAATTTTAATTGCATGTCCTGTTTCTGGGGCGGGTATTACTCCTTCTGTTCGTGCGAATATCTGGTTACTCTCGAAAACATTTATTTGGCTTACGCTACGTGATTCTATGATTTTTTCATGTGCAAGTAATGCCACTAATGGTGCCATTCCATGGTATCGTAGGCCTCCTGCATGGACTGATGGTGGAATAAAGTCATGTCCTAAAGTGTACATTTTGATGAGAGGTGTTAAACCAGCAGTATCTCCAAAATCGTATTTGTATTCTCCCTGGGTGAGGGTAGGGCAAGATGATGGTTCAGCTGCAATGAATCGACAATCTAAATCACCATTTATCTTATCTTTAATGAAGGGGAAAGTTGAGCCTGCGAAATTACTTCCGCCACCTACACATCCAACCATTATATCAGGTGTTTCCTCGATTTTTTCCAATTGTTTCTGAGTTTCTAATCCTATGATGGTTTGATGCAGCATTACATGGTTTAATACACTGCCCAGTGAGTAGTAAACTTTTTCATCTTTTAATGCATCTTCTATGGCCTCTGATATTGCTATACCTAGTGAACCGGGATGGTTGGGATTTTCTTTGAGCATTGTCTTACCAAATTCCGTGTGGTTACTAGGTGAAGGTATTACTTTTCCATTATACAGTTGCATGATGGTTTTTCGGTATGGTTTTTGCTTGAAGGATACGTTGACCATATAAACTGTACATTCCATGTCTAACAGACAGCAGGCTAGGCATAATGCTGATCCCCATTGTCCGGCACCTGTTTCGGTTGTTAATCTTTCTATTCCATCTTGTTTAGCATAATATGCTTGGGCGATGGCGGTGTTAAGTTTGTGACTGCCGGTGGGTGATAAATCTTCTCGTTTGTAATATATTTTAGCGGGAGTGTCTAGATATTCTTCTAAACCTTTAGCTCGGAATAGAGGATTGGGTCGACCTACTTTCTTATAAACATTTCTAATTTCTTTAGGGATTTTAATCCATCTTTCAGCGGACATTTCTTGTTCTAAAACGCCTTTAGAAAATATTTTTGGTAGATTTTCCAGTTGTTTCCCGTCTTCTGTTTGTGAGGGCATAGGTGGTTCTACGGGTAAATCGGCCACTATATTATACCATTTTTTTGGAACATCCTTCTCGGGTAAGGTAACTTTATACATGAAATCACTTTTTTTCTAATTTTTTATAATTTATTAATTCTATTTTAAGATAGTTATAGAATCGAACATAGTTTTGAGTATATATAACTAATTTTTATACTAATTTAAAACCTTTATTGTACACATTTGTACATTATAACTAAAATTCTTTGAATTAAAATAAAAATTGTAATTAATTTATAAAATATTAATATGATATCTTATTTTTAATTAATTGATTTAATATAATAATTAAGAACAATTATATTAACATGAAGATTTTGTCAATAGATGTGGGTTCAGGAACCCAAGATATAATGCTCTATGATTCAGATGAATCAATAGAAAACTCATCTAAAATGGTATTACCCTCACCAACCCGGATATTTGCTGAGAGAATACGTAAACATAAAAATGATCTTTTTTTAAGCGGTGAAACCATGGGTGGAGGTTCCGTCAATGCTGCTATAAAAAATCATTTAAAAAAAGGATACAAAGTCATCATGACTGAAGACGCTGCTAGAACAATAAATGATAATCTAAATCTTGTTGAATCGTTAGGTGTTCAGATAACTCCGAATGATGAAAAAAATCCTGATATATCTGAAATGAAACTTAAAGATGTTGATTTAAACGCTATAAAAGAAGCATTCAATCAATTTGATGTGGAATTGGAATTCGATTATATAGGTGTTGCAGTACAGGATCATGGTTTTATGCCTGGTATGGGTAATAGAAACTTTCGTTTCATGAAAATAAAAGAAAAACTAGACATTCCCCGTAAACCTGAAGAATTTGTATATTTTAGTTCAGTTCCAAATTATTTTACTCGGATGAATGCAGTTTTGAAAACCCTTAAGGGATATAATACAGTTTTAATGGATTCAAAATTTGCAGCCATATGTGGAATTACTTGTGATGATTATGTTAAAAATTTAGATAGTTATATTGCTTTAGATATTGGAAATGGCCATACTTTAGCAGCTTCTGTTTTTGAGGGTAAAATTTCAGGTGTTTTCGAACACCACACGGGAATGTTAACGCCTAACAAATTAATAAATTATATGGAAAAACTAGCTTTGGGTATATTAACTCATGAGCAGATACATGGAGATGGAGGTCATGGGGCTTGGATAGCAGAGGCAATTGATGGATTCGAATGCGTTGTTGCTACTGGACCGAAGCGGAAAATCCTTCAAAAAACAGATTTTAAGGTACATTACGCCACTCCGGCAGGAGATGTGATGATGGCTGGACCTGCAGGAATTATAAATGCAATTAATTATAAAAAAAATCATGAAGGAGAATATTAAATTTTGTATAATTTTTATAATATTTTTTTTTATTTTTATTTTAAATAAAATAATTTAAGGGAATATGCTATGATTAAAATGATAATGGATCCACATATACACAGTAAATACTCTGGAGATGCTACAGCATCACCAGAGGATATTATAAGAAAATCTAAGGAGATTGGTTTGGATGCTATTGCAATAGCCGATCATAATACTTTAAAGGGTTCAATAGTGGCCATGAGGGAAGTAAAAGATTCAGATGATTTTATTGTGATACCTGCCATGGAAGTTACTACAAATAAAGGACATATTGTAGCTTTGGGAATAACCCATGAGATAGAGAAAGGGTTATCTCCTGAAGAGACTATTGATAAAATCAGGAGTCAAGGAGGAATAGCTATAGCTCCTCATCCGTTTGTGAGGTACAGAGAAGGACTCTGTGGTTACGTTAAAAATTTAGATATTGATGCTATTGAAACCCTCAATTCCAGATACATTTTTGGATACTCTAATTGGAGGGCTAAGAGGCTTGCAGAGAAAAGAGGGATTCCTAAAATCGGCTCTAGTGATGCTCATTTTCTTGGTGCAATTGGCAGTTGTGTAACAGAATTAGAAGCTGAATTCTCAGTAGAAGGTATTATTAAAGGGATATTATCAGGTAAAACAAATGTTTTAGGTAGTAGGACACCTTTGCCACTTATAATGAAGGAAGTTATTAAAAAGAAGATTAGAAGAGCTTAAAATGTTAGTAATATAATTTTTTTTGAAATAATAGATATTATTTTAGATTTTATTAATTTTACCCTTAAACTTGTATAATATATAATTAGTATTAGAAATTTCAGATTAGAATTATATGTTATTTTACTCTTTTGATATATTATCACAATTATCCCAATTTATTGGAGAAAACTTTATTTACCTCCATCCGGGGTATACTATCTTAAACACAGTAGTCTTCGGGATTATACTGGGTATAATTGTAATATTCATCATTAAACTATTTAAATTCTTGAAAAAAGATCCTAAAGACTTGTTAATTCCCATCATACCATTCATATTCTTCGGATCTAGTGCTAGAGCCTTAGTGGATAATGGAATCTACCCTTTAACTTATATACTGGTAACTCCAGGTATATATGTTTTAACTGGAATCATAACCATTATAGCACTCTTAACATCAGTTTACATCGAGAGAAAAACCAGTTATGATTATAGACGCATTATGCTCATTATTGGAATAGCTCTATGCATACCCAACATAGTTAACATAACCCCTATTAACTTCATTGCATTTTTCGAAGTCCTCGGAGTCTGGCTATTATCATCATCAGTTTTCATATTATTAAGAAATAAATGGAGTTTAATCACAGATAAATTTAATTTAAGCGTATTAATGGCTCATTTATTTGACGCAAGCTCAACTTTTATAGCTGTTAGTTTTTATGGATATAGTGAACAGCATGTACTCCCTAATGAACTTCTTAATTTAACTGGCACTGCATTGGTAATGTATCCACTTAAAATAGCTGTAATATTATTTGCTCTTTATGTTATCGACACTTACGTGGAAGATAGAACCATAAAAAACATGTTAAAATTAGCTATATTTATTTTAGGACTGGCACCCGGACTTAGAGACTTCTTAACTTTAATCATTGGAACTTAAAAAAATTCAGTCACTAAACTAGTTTTATTAAAGAATATAAATTAGTAATATTACAAGAAGAAAATTAAATTTGATAAAAAACTCAATAAATAAAAAATTAATAAATATGGATATGTAAATTAATTTTCATATAAGTTTTTTATTAAATATAAATCTCGGTTCATTAAATGTCATTAATTTAATATTGGGGGAGGTCTTCCCTAAAATGTATGTAGAAGAAGTTAAAAAAATCATGGAACTACCGGAAACCATTAAAATATTTGACACCACCCTTAGGGATGGTGAACAGACACCGGGAGTCGCCATGACAGTAGATGAAAAGATTAGAATCGCAAAAAAATTAGATAATATTGGTGTAGATACAATAGAGGTAGGGTTCCCTGTTTCATCTGAAGGTGAAAGAGAAGCAGCTCGAGAAATCCTTAAACTAGGATTGAATGCTCAAATATGTGGCTTGGCAAGACCTCTCAAAAAAGATTTAGATGCAGCCATTGATTGTGGAATTGATTACATTCATATATTTATTGGAACATCTCCTCTGCATAGAGAATACAAGCTTAAAATGAGTAAAACTGATATCTTAAATAAGTCTGTAGAGGCTGTTGAATACATTAAAGATCATGGGATAATGGTTGAATTCTCAGCAGAAGATGCTACTAGAACTGAATTTGATTATCTTAAAGAAGTTTACCTAGCAGTTGAAGATGCTGGAGTTGATTATGTAAATGTGCCTGATACTGTGGGGGTTATGATTCCTGCATCAATGAATTATTTGATTTCTAAACTTGAAAAAGATTTAAAGAGTCCCATTAGTGTACACTGTCATAATGATTTTGGTCTTGCGGTTGCTAACTCATTAAGTGCTGTTGAAGCCGGTGCAAGTCAGATACATGTGGCTGTTAATGGGTTAGGGGAAAGGGCAGGTAATGCTTCTTTGGAAGAAGTTATAATGGCTCTTATAAGTATATATGGCGTTAAATTGGATATGAAAACTGAGTTTTTGGTTAGTACTTCAGAATTGGTTTCTAGGATTACTGGAGTTAAAATGCCCCCTAATAAGGCTATTGTAGGAGATAATGCTTTTGCTCATGAAGCAGGTATACATGTTCATGGTGTTCTTCAGAAAGCAGAGACTTATGAACCAATTTCCCCGGAAATAGTGGGTCATACGCGTAGAATAGTTTTGGGAAAGCATACGGGTGCAAATGCTATAAGATCTAAATTAGATGAATATGGAATTGAATTGGATAATAAACAATTTAATCAGGTTTTTAATCAGGTTAAAAAATTGGGAGATAAGGGTAAATGTATTACTGATGCTGATTTAAAATCAATGTCAGAAACTATTTTAGGTAGAGCTAAAGAAGAGATTGTAAAACTTGAAGGATTTTCTGTGATGACGGGTGATAATGTAATGTCGACAGCTACAGTTAAACTTAATATTAACGGTAAGATGGGTAGTATAGCTAAAACTGGTGTTGGACCTGTAGATGCTGCTATAAATGCTATACAAAGTTTAGTGAGTGAAACTGCTGATATTGAGCTTAAAGAATATAACATAGAGGCTATAACTGGGGGCACCGATGCTTTGGCGGAGGTTTTCGTCATAATGGGAGATAATGAAGGAAATAAGGCTTCGGGTAGATCTACATTGGAAGATGTAGTTATGGCTAGTGTAGAGGCTGTTTTAGATGCAATAAACAAAATTTTAATTGAAAGATAAAATTATCCGCCTAAATTTTAATAATTTTTGTTTAAATCCAAAATCACATGTTTTGCATTATTAAAATAAAATAGGAATAAGTTGTCTTAATAGATTTTAAATAAAGAATTTAGTTAATTATATCTATTTATAAATTCAAATAAATCTTTAATAATTGTTAATTAAATTTAATGATCGTGAAAGATAAATGACTAATGCTAAAATTCTTGTGGTTGAAGATGAAAAAATCACGGCAGAACATATTAAATTAGGACTGGAAAGCGCTACCTATGAAGTAGTTGGGATTGTTTCATCAGGTGAATCAGCCATTAAAATGGTTGAAGAAAAAAAAGTTGATCTAGTACTAATGGATATTCATTTAAAAGGTGAAATGGATGGTATTGATGCTGCAGAAGAAATAAGGGGGCGTTTTGGTCTTCCAGTAATTTTTCTTACAGCTTATAGTGATGAAAACACTGTTCAACGGGCTAAAATAACTGAACCTTCAGGATATATTCTTAAAGAATCCTTTGGATTTATTAGGAAGCCATTTGTAGAAAGTGAATTACATACGGCTATTGAGATAACTCTTTACCGTCATATAACTGAGAAACGTTTGAGGGAACATCAGAGATGGTTAGCTGCTGTGTTAAACAGCATCAGTGATGCAGTGATTGCTACAGACTCATTAAGACAGGTTAAATTTATGAATCCGGTTGCTGAGGAGTTAACTGGATGGATAGAAGAAGATGCAATTGGAATGGATTTAGGTGATGTATTCAAAGTTTTAGGGGTTAAAAATGGTTCTAGAGATGTTTCTTTAGAGCTTAATGTACTTCCCTTGGATCCTGTCATGCTTATATTAAAGGATGGAACTCAAAGGCAGATAAATGGAAATGTTACACCTATTAAAGATGAAAATGGAAATGTAGAAGGTTTAGTAGTAATATTCCGCCCGTTAGTAATTTAAATTCTTTTATATTAATATTTATTACTATTATATTCCAATTTTTACTTTTATATTATTTTATTCTATAAATTTAAGATTTTTAGAATTTAAAATAGTTAATTATTTTATTACTGGAATATTATAAATTTGGAAGTATTTTAAAAATTCTTCAAGTTAAACTAGATGGAGGCTTAAATAGAATTCATTTAAGAGTTAGCATTTTTTCGGGTGGTTAATCAGCTTTAATTCAGTCATTTTGGACTTTTATTATTACAATAAAATATCGATAATCAAAAATCCCTTGTTGACGTTTATGCTTGCTCAAACGATTATATTGGATTTTAAATGGTGTTGTAGAATTATTAATAATTTAAAAAAAAGTTTAAAATATTATTAAGTTTTAAATAAATTTAAGCCAGGATAAAACACACAAAATATATATATTATTACTAAACTAAAAAAAAACAATGTATTTCATGGAGGTAAAGTGAATGTCAGAGGAAAATGTTGTATACATTGGTAACAAGCCGGTAATGAACTATGTTCTAGCTGTAGTAACTCAGATGAATGGAGGAGCTCTAGATGTCGTTTTGAAAGCTAGAGGAAGAGCAATAAGTAGAGCAGTAGATGTTGCGGAAATTGTAAGAAACAGATTTATAACTGACGTAGATATCGGTGGTATAGATATCTGTACAGAAGAGATAACTAGCAATGAAGGTGCAAACACCAACGTTTCAGCCATAGAAATACAGCTTAGCAAAGAA
>Ga0181520_10002945_pt1 | contig 30686 bp, 22 predicted proteins | sample PEATcosm2014_Bin_29_FD_132451 | JGI IMG/M metagenome (GOLD analysis project Ga0181520, IMG submission 132451) | Peatland microbial communities from MTU Mesocosm Facility, Houghton, MI, USA - PEATcosm2014_Bin02_30_metaG | ecosystem: Environmental > Terrestrial > Soil > Wetlands > Peat | place...
AACCGGCAACCGGGTTAATTTAAGTGCCCCCCCTACTCCTTGCGGAAACCCCCTCCAAGTTTCCTGTCCCCCCCCCCCCCCGAATTCCCCCGAACTCCCCCATTTGGTTTTCGCTTAAAGTCGGATTTGTATGGGTTTCGAAGGTAATGGCGTGTGCCCCATAGCAACCAAAAAAGAAACGGACGTCGATTCCGTTCGCGACGAAGCATGGTTCAAGGCAAGGAAATCATTGCCAAGTGAAGGCAAACCAAGCGCCACTCGGTAAAGGGGCTGTTCATGGATAACAAAAAGTTTCTCTTGCTTCTGATTCTCGGCGTATTCGCCCTCTCCTTGCTGGTCGTCGGCGCGTTCATCGCGGGCATTTGGTTCAACCGCACACAACCGCCTGGCGAACCGGGCCGAACGACAACGCCCGGGCCGCCGTCTGGGCCGCTGCGCTCGCCGCCTCCCATGCCGCCGCAGCCGGGCATGGTCCGCATTCCCGGTGGGACCTTCATGATGGGTTGCTCGCGCAACGACGACAAATGCCGCAACAACGAGAAACCGGCGCACCAAGTCACGGTCAGCGCCTTTTGGATGGACGGGACCCCGGTGACCAACGCCCAATATCATAAATGCGAGTCGTCGGGCGACTGCGGGCCGCTGGACCCGCGCAACTGCAATATCGATAGGCGTGCGTTCATCCAGGGAGTTAATAATGAATGGGTGCACGGCCGCGGATATGAGGAATTGGCAGATTCCAACAAAGGGGCGGATCAACCGGTCGTCTGCGTTCACTGGCAAGACGCGGCGAATTACTGCCGCGTCGCGGGCAAACGCTTGCCGACCGAAGCCGAATGGGAATTCGCGGCGCGCGGCGGCATGGCCGGGCCGCGTTATGGCGATTTGGACGCCATCGCGTGGTACAATGACAACTCCGGGTGCATGACGCACCCGGTGGGCGGGAAGCAACCGAATGCTTATGGACTTTACGACATGCTCGGCAACGTCGAAGAGTGGTGCGCCGACTGGTACGACAATGACGACGAGCGTGAAGGCGTCACTACCTATTACGCGCTTTCGCCTTCGAATAATCCAACGGGGCCAGTCAAAGACGACCGCCACCGTTTTTCGTTGCAAAACCACGTCGTGCGGGGCGTTTCGAATTGCACCACCGCGTCAGGTCACAGTCCCGGAGATCTTGTTCGCGTCTCGGCTCGCCAGGGAGGACTTTTCTGGGATGTGAATGACTGGGGAAGTTCATATATTGGCTTCCGCTGCGTTCGCCGGTGAAAGCGGACCCTCGCGAACTTATTTTGTGATCCTTCGACAAACAGTTGGGGCTGGTGCCCATTTTCTCGAATCTCTCTCGCCGCTCGCGGTCGCCGCGGTTTCGGCGAGTCAAAGCCGTTGCAACCACCCGCCGTTCGCCCTCGGAAGCCAAGATTTTCTCTGCGGGAAAATCATTAGTTTTCCCCGCACTGAAAAACGCCTTCAAGAATCCTTTGTTTTCAAGGTTTTCGCCGCCCGTTCTTGAAGGGGATTTTTCGGTGCCCTGTCACAAGACAATGACGACATTCCCCTTCTTGCGGCCCGTATCGACATAGCGGTGCGCCTCGGCCATCTGGTCGAAGGAATAGCGGCGGTCGATCACCGGCTTGAAGCGTCCAGATTCGACCAAATTTGCCAGAAAACGCAGATCCTCGGCGCCCGATTTTACGCCGCCGGCGATGATTTTTCGGCCGCTCGTCAGCGACGCCCACGGCGCGGCGAGCATCTCGGGCAGATCGGCGAGCACCAACAGCAAACTTCCGCCCTTTTTCAGCGACGCTTTGCTGCGGCCGAACGGCGCCGTTCCGGCCGTGTCGACGATGATGTCGTAGGTTTCGCCGTTGCGGGTGAAATCCTCTTTCGTGTAGTCGATCGCCTTGTCGGCGCCGATGGATTTCACGAGGTCGAAATTGGCCCCGCTGCACACGGCGGTCACCTCCGCGCCGAAGTGCTTGGCGAGTTGCACCGCCGCGGTTCCGACGCCGCCGGAAGCGCCGTTGACCAGCACTTTGTCGCCTTGCTTGATCCCGGCTTTCTTGAGGAAGCCCAGCGCCGTTGTGCCGCCAAACGAAAGCGCCGCGGCCTCTTCGTGGCTCAGATTCGCCGGCTTGAGCGCCAGCGCGCCATCTTCGGCCAGGCACTTGCACTCGAGGTAACACCCCATTTTCGCGCCGGTGAAGGCGAAGACCTGGTCGCCCACTTTGAACTTGCCGACCGCTTTGCCGACCGCTTCGATTTCGCCGGAAAGCTCCGACCCGAGGATGGGGTGTTTCGGGGCCGAAAAGCCCAGGTAGATTCCGCCGACGACCCCGAAGCCTTTCGGCAGAATGCGGCTGCGGCACCGCCAATCGCCAGCGGTCACCGTCGTCGCGCGCACTTTGATCAGGACTTCGTTGTCCTTGGGCGCGGGTTTCGGAATGTCCTTCAATTCGAGGACCTCGGGCGGCCCAAATCTCGTGTACATGATCGCTTTCATATTCCCTCCGCAAAAACTCATCGCGAGAAACGCGACGCATGATCTGTGCAATTGTAATACCCGCAATGCCCCGGCGCCTCTTCGCATTTGCCGTCACTGGAACAGTGGGGCGGCGCCGCGCTGCTTGACTCCGCGCGGACGCCGCCCTACGGTAAGCGCAATGCGGGTTGGGAGAACCGTTATGAGATTGACTGCGATCATCGAGGAAGAAGGCGGCGGCTACGTCGCGTTGTGCCCGGAATTGGACATCGCGAGCCAGGGCGACACGATCGAAGAAGCCCGCGACAATCTGCGCGAGGCGCTTGAGCTCTTTTTCGAAGGGGCCCCGCCGGCGGAAGTGGAACGACGCCTGTGTTCTGACGTACCTTGCCAAAATATCCTATAGATCTTGCAAATCCTGTATTACTGTCCGCCAATTTCTTCGCGTTATGGAAAAATTTTGGGATTTGCATAAAACCGCGAATACACGCGAATGCACGCGAATCGAATTATGTTGGCGCTCATTCGCGTTTATTCGCGTTCATTGGCGGTTAGAACAAATTCTCGAATTCTCTGTGACCTCTGGGCCTTTCTCTGCGGCCTCTGTGTTTAAAATTCCCTTCCGTCCGCTTGACTTGCCGCGTCAAATGCTCCGCCGTTTGCGCCGCGCGAAACGAGGAGAAGATCATGTCGATTCTGGAAAAAGCCGGGGCGGAAAAGGCCGCATTTCTATCCGAATGGGAAGCCAAGCAACTGCTGGCGGAATTCGGCATTCCGGTGACCGCCGATCGCCTCGCGCTTGCGCCCGACGACTATCTGACGGGCGCCAACGCCCGCCGATTCCCCCGTCACAACCCCGAGAAAACCTTGACGGGCCTCCCATTCTGCGGCTCAACGGCAATGCCCGGCCACGCTTTCGCATTGCTCGGAGATCCTAAATCGACTTTGCCGTTGCCCGGCGCCCGGAAGGACGTTCAAGGTTTCTTAATCTTCGGCCTCATACACTACACATTTTTCGTAGCGGCGGCGCCTCTCTCTCAGGCTCCCAGCCTCCCAGCCTCTCAGCCTCCTTCCTCCACCCGAATCAACTCGTGCAGGGCCCGCCGGCGTTCGTCGAACGCCGGCCGGGTCAGCGCGGCGAGCTTATTCACGCCGATGCCCTGGCAGGTGAAGCTGGCGGCGATCGTGCCGGCGAGGCAGGCGCGGCGGAAGGCGGCCTCGTCGAGCCGCGGTTCCTGCGCCAGCCAGCCGAGGAAACCGCCGGCGAAGGTGTCGCCGGCGCCGGTCGGGTCGATGGCGTCGTCGAGCGGCAGGGCGGGCGCGGCGAACGGGCCGTCCGGGCCGAGCATGAACACGCCGTATTCGCCGCGTTTGATCACCGCCCGCCGCGGGCCGAGCCGGAGGATGTCGCGCGCCGCTTCGATCAACGACCGGCGGCCGGTCAGCATTTTGGCCTCGCCGTCGTTGAGGAACACGAGATCGACCAGGCGCAGCGCCCGCAGCAATTCGTCGCGGCGGATGTCGATCCAGAGGTTCATCGTGTCGAGCGCGGCGAACTTGCGCCCGGCGCACGCCTGCAAAACGCGAATCTGCAGCGCGGGGTCGATATTGCCGCAGAAAACCAACTCGGTCGCATCCCAACCCGGCGGCAGTTTGGGCGAAAACTCGCCGAAGACGCCCAGCTTCGTTTCATGGGTGACGCGTTCGTTCATGTCGGCCAGGTATTCGCCGTCCCAGAAAAACGTTTCGCCGTTCGCGACGATTTCCAGGCCGGCCAGGTCGACCTTCTTCGCTTTGAGCAATTCGAGATGCGCCGCGGGAAAATCGCCGCCGACGACGCCCACGAGCCGGACCGGCGAAAACAACGAGGCGATCAGCGAAAAGTAGCTGGCCGAACCGCCGAGCACGCGTTCGTGCACCGCGCCGCCGGGAAACCGCAAGGTGTCGAGCGCAACCGAACCGACGACCAGAATCGACATGGCGTCCCTTTCCTTATTTAATGTATTTTTCGATCAACAGCCGCAGTTCGGCTTCGCGTCCTTGGGGAATCGCGGACCGCTCCGTGATGATGGCGTTGGCCAGCGCCGACGCGCAGCCGCAGCCTCCGGCCTCGCCGATGCGCGGCGCGGCCGTCGCCAGCAACTGCCGCGCGTGCGCCGCGTTTTCCTTCATCACCTGCAGGATGTCGGTGATGTCCACGTCGGCCCCTTCGTAGCGCCAGCAATCGTAGTCGGTCACGAGCGCCACGGTGGCGAAGTGCAACTCGGCTTCGCGCGCCAGGCGCGCCTCGGTGACGTTGGTCATGCCGATGATGTCGATGCCGAGGGAACGATAGATTTTGCTCTCGGCGCGCGTCGAAAACTGCGGGCCTTCCATGCAAACGTACGTGCCTTTCCAGTGCGCGGGGATCTTCAGGCTCAGCGCCGTGTCGTAGAGCAGCCGCGCGAGTGTCGGGCAGACGGGGTCCGCAAACGACACGTGGGCGACAATGCCGCCGCCGAAAAAGGTGTCGGCGCGGTGGCGCGTGCGGTCGAAAAACTGGTCGAGGACGACCAGTTCGCCCGGCTTGATGTCCTCTTTGAGCGAGCCGCAGGCGCTGAAGCTGATCACGTGCGTGACGCCGAGGCTTTTCAGCGCGTAAATATTGGCGCGGTATGGCACCTCGGTCGGCGTGAAGCGGTGGCCGCGGCCGTGCCGCGGCAGGAAAAAGATCGGGGTCTCGCCGAGCACGCCGGAGACGATTTCGTCCGACGGCTCGCCGAACGGCGTCACCACCGCACGTTTGCGCACATTCGTCAGACCGGGAATGTCGTACAAGCCGCTGCCGCCGATTACGCCGATTTTTACCGCCATAAGTTGCTCCTTACAGGCCATCTAGAGACTGTCGATTTTCTCGGATCGACCGATTTTTGCGAAGGCGTTCGCCGCACAATGGCGAATGGCGAATACTGGCAGGCAAAGAGGCGTTGACGAGAGAAGGCCTCGCGTGGTGTTTCACCAATGCGAAGGCGAACTCGCCGGCCGTGCAGCGCATCTCCGTGACCCGGGTCCGCAAAGGCGTCCTCTCGCCCCTCCCTGTGTCGGGGAGGGGCGCGGCCACACGGTCAGTGTGGCCGGGGGAGAGGTCTGCGCGTCCAGGAAAATGGTGCATTTTCGCCTTTTCGAAAGTTGGCGCCGCGCGCTCTCGGTGGCTGATGCGGCGTCTAATCTTCAATCAACTCCACGTTCGCGCGCGGGATGATCGCCTTTTCGCCGCCGCCGAAATCGACTTCGAGGACGCGGGCGCGCGAGCCGGACTCCAGCACGCGGGGCTCGGCCGGCAACGCGGACACGACGCCGATCCGCCCGAAATACGGCACGCGGATCGCGCGAACCTGGCTGCCGACGGTCAAACCCGCCGGGGCGGCGTCGGGCGCGGCGGCCGCGCCGGCCGGCGCCGGGCCGGGCACGATCACCTCCGGACGAATGACGCCGGCGCGAATCTGCGTCGCCCCGTTGACGCACGCGAGCTTGCCGACATTGGCCGCCAGCAAATCGTAGGTCTTCGCCGCCATGTCGATGTCGCCGAAGCCCTCGGTGACGATCAGCGTCAGGCCGAGCTTTTCGCCGCCGGTGATCGCCACGCCCAGGTCGTAGCCGAGAAAATCGCGCAGGTCCTTGTCGTCGAAGCCGCCGGCGACCACCCCGCGCACGCCCAACTCGATCGCGCGCCGCAGCGCTTCGGCGGTTGCGCGGCCGCCGCCGACCACGATCTTGCCGGCCATTTCCGGAACGAGCAATTCGGGCGTCAACCGGCGGCTGCGCGAATCGCCGGCGAGCACGAGCGGGCCGTTGGCCTCGCCGCCGATGCCGAAAATGCCCTGCACGAACGCGCCCCACGTTTCGACGACGCAGCCCTCGCGCTCGATGATTTCGATCACCGTCCCCGAGATGTACGCCTTCGCCTCGACCGGCTCCGACGGCCCCCGCAACAACACTTGCCCGGTCACCGCGTTGATTTTCTCGATCGTGCCCGACATCTTCGCCGCGGCTTGGCTCTTGAACAGGCCGAACAGGCTTTTCGAACGCGCGATGACTTGCCCTTCTGCGACGAAATCGCCGACCATGTTCAGCATGCGGCTGGGCAGCTCCGCCGGCTCGACATTGAGCAAGGTGGCGACGTTGCACAATTCCGCGGCGCCCGGCAGTTCCGTGCGCGCCACCACGTCGTCCGGTTGCACGGTCTGCCCGACCCGCACCAGCACGTCGCCCTTGAGCGGCAGGATGCGCCGCCGCCGCAGCAAATGCCGCGCGGCGACTTTCAATCCGGGCGTGTAGGTGTGGGCCACGGTCCTCTCGCTATTCTTCCAGACCGGCGTCCGGGTAAACGCGCCATTCGTTGATCCAGTTTTTCAGCGACGCCAGCCGCGATTTTTCGTCGCGGGCGATTTCGAGCGGACGTCCGCGGGCGTCGAGCAGCAGGCCGACCGCGCCGCCCCAGACCGCGCTTTCGATCGCCGCCCCGCCGCCGCGGCCGAAATCGAAACCGCGCGCCGGATTGCAACGCAGCCGCGCTTCTTCGCCGGGGCCGAGTTCAAGCAACTTCACGTCGCCGACGCGCAGCGTCCCTTCGGCGATTTCGCCGTTTTGGCGTTCGAGCGCGTACGAAAAACATTCTCTGCCCTCTTTGCCCTGGCCGCGCGGCGCCGCGACGGTGCCGAGGTAGATCAGGCAATCCTTCTTAAAGACCTCGGTGGCGGCGTGCGGCAGCACCTCGGCGAGCACGCCCAGGTGCGGCATCATGAATATCGAATCCTTCGCCAGGCGCGTGACGCCCTCGGGCGCGAAGGCGTCGATGAGCATCATCGCCGTCTGGTGCATGCGCGGTGCGTGGGAGAGCACGCCGCCGGAGGCGACGAGCAAATTGAGCTTCATCATGTCGACGATCGTCTCGCCGCTCGCCGACTGCGCGAAGGCGTCGCCGATCGTCCGCTGCTGCTGCACGCCCTTGAGCGTCGTGGCGAAACTCTTGTGGTGCAGAAACGCCAGCCGCAACGCTTCCTTGGCGATGGCCTGCTCGAACATCAACTCGGGCAGCGTCTGCGGGATGGTCGTCGGGCGGACCATCTTGTTCTTGACGCGGTTGCGCAGGTCGCGTTCGTCCATGGGCAGCGGCGACCAGCGCATCACCAGCGGCAGCGTCGCCTCGGCCAGAACGTTGCTGATCGAGTAGCTCATGCCAAGGTTGGCGGAAACGGTGCGGTTGAACACGCCGTCGAAGACCGAAAAGACATCGGTCGTCGCGCCGCCGATGTCGACGCCGACCGCGTTGATGCCTTCTTCCTCCGCGACGCGTTTGAGGATGGCGCCGACGGCGGCCGGGGTCGGGGCGATCGGGGCGTCGGTCCATTCCATCAGCTTGCGGTAGCCCGGGGCCTGCGCCATGACGTGCTCCATGAAGAGCTCGTGGATCTTTTCGCGGGCCGGGCCGAGGTTTTCGCGTTCGAGCACGGGGCGGATATTGTCGACGACGAAGAGCTGGGTTTTCCCCACGAGTTCGTCGGTCGCTTCCGCCACGGCGTCTTTGTTGCCGGCGTAGATGACGGGCAGCAAATATCCGGAGCCGAGCCGGGGCCGCGGGTCGGCCGCGGCGATCAATTCCGCGAGTTCCACCACGTGGGTTTTCGTGCCGCCGTCGATGCCGCCGGAGAGCAGGATCATGTCCGGCCGCAATTGCCGAATGCGTTCGATCTGCTCGTGCGGCAGGCGTTTGTCGTTGCTGGCGATTACGTCCATGACGATCGCGCCCGCGCCCAGCGCCGCCCGTTCCGCCGATTCCCCCGTCATTTTCCGCACGACGCCGGCGACCATCATCTGCAGGCCGCCGCCGGCGCTCGAGGTCGAAATGTAAATGTCGCAGCCTTCGCGCGCCGTCGCCGGGCGGATCAGCCGGCCCGCGTCGTCGACCAGGCGGCGGCCGGCGAGTTCGCCGACTTCCTGCGCGGCGTTAAGCACGCCGAGCGTCACGTCGTCGAACGGCGCCTCGACCGTCGTCGGCGCTTCGCCGCGATGCGTCTGGCGGTACTCGCCGTTGATCTTCTCGATGAGGATCGCTTTGGTCGTAGTGCTGCCGCAGTCGGTGGCGAGGATCACGTTGATGCGGCTCGGGTCCATCGTCATTGCGCATCTCGCGCGCGCCGCGCCGCGTCGCGGGCCGCTTCGGCGGTTTCGACCGCGGCCAGCAACGCCTCGATGCTGCCGCGGCGCGCGAGCATGGCGCGAAAATCCGCGTACCCTTGCCAGCCGAAGAGCGCCCGCACGAGCGGCTCGAAGAACGCCAGACCCTGGCTGCCGATGAAATTCAACGGCCGCACGGTCTCCAGGAAGAGGATCGCCGGCACGGCCAGACCGCGCCGGCAGACGGCGTCGGCGAAGCGGTCGATCAATTCCTGCTCGCGCGGCCCGGCGACGAACGCCGCGGCCTTTTCCACATGGAACGCGTCGCGCCAGATTCCCACTTAGTTCGTTTCTCCACGGCCGCGCCGCAGCCGCTCGTCGACAAAGGCCAGCACCTGCTCGCGATTGCCGGAAAAGCGCAGGTAGAGGCCGCGCAACGTTTCCAACCGCGACGGAAACGGCGACGGCGACAACAGCACGCCGTGCCGGTCGGCGGTCGCGCGCCGGATCGCCGACCACGGCCGGCGCCGTTCGACGAACAAAAAGCGGCGGCTCGCGCCGGCGTCGTCCAGCGCGCAACGCGCCGGCAAAAACCATTCGCGGACCGCGGCCAGCAAAACGATCGCGCCGAACGCGGGCCATTGCCAATCGCGGGCGGCGACCCACAACGCCGCGGCGGTCAGCCCGACGAAGAGGGCGACGATCCACGTGCGGCGCGGCTCTTCCCTTACGGGATGGCTCACCCAGTGCAGCGATTCGGAGCCGTCGGTCGTCGGAGCCATCCGCCCATTTCGTTACGGTTTGAGACGGGTAACCGTAAACCGGGAGCGGCGGAAGTGTCAACGTCTCGCCCGCCGCCGCGAGCCGCCCGCGACAGCGCTTTGACAGTTCATCCGAAATTAACTATAAAGAGGCGCCTTTCGGGGCACTCTTTCAATGTCGCGGCATATTTTTCGGTCTGGGGATTCGTATGGACGAGACGATCACGATCCAACGCCATATCGCGCAAACGCAACGGCGGCACCCGGAAGCGACCGGCGAGCTGTCCGGTTTGTTGAACGCGATCGCGTTCGCCGGCAAGCTGATTACGCGCGAAGTGCGCAAGGCGGGCCTGGTCGACATCCTCGGGCTGACGGGCCGCATCAACGTGCAGGGCGAGCAGGTGCAGAAGCTCGATCAGTACGCCCACCACGTGCTGGTGCGCGTGCTCGCGCAGTCCGGCTTCATCTGCGTGCTCGCGTCCGAAGAAGAAGAAGACGTCATTCACCTGCCGCCGGGCGAGAAGCTCGGCAACTACGCCATCGCTTTCGATCCGCTCGACGGTTCGTCGAACATCGACGCCAACGTGTCGATCGGCACCATCTTCTCGATCTACCGCCGCCGCAGCCCGGCCGGGCCCGGCGCGGTCGACGATCTGCTGCGGCCGGGCCGCGAACAGATCGCCGCCGGCTACGTGCTCTACGGCTCCTCGACGATGATTGTCTTCACGACCGGCGACGGCGTGCACGGCTTCACCTACGATCCGACGGTCGGCGAGTTTTTCTTGTCGCACGATTCGATCCGCATTCCGCAAAAAGGCAACATCTACAGCGTCAACGAAGGCAACTGCGCCAAGTGGACGCCGGCGATCCAGCAGTTCGTGGCGCACCTGAAAGAGTCCGACGAAGAGACCCACCGGCCCTACGTGGCGCGGTACGTCGGTTCGCTGGTCGCCGATTTTCACCGCACGTTGTTGTACGGCGGGATCTTCATGTACCCGGCCGAGACGACGCGCCCGCGCGGCAAGCTGCGCATCGTTTACGAGGCCGCCCCGTTGGCCTTTCTCGTCGAGCAGGCCGGCGGCCGCGCGATCGACGGGTCGGGGCCGATTCGCGAGATTACGCCGCAATCGTTGCACGAGCGGACGCCGTTGTTCGTTGGTTCCGACGAAGATGTGAAGCAGCTCGAAAGTTACCTGCGCCGGCCGAACGGATAGCGCGCGGAGCCCGCCCATTGCCGGCGTCTCCGAGAAAGTACAGTGCCGACTGAACAAAGCTTGACACGTTTTCGCAAAGCAAGTAAAAGGGCCGGACAATCGCCCGCAAGATCAGCGCGAAAGGAAAGGGAATATGAAGCGAAGGTTCCTACACTTCGAGTGCTTCGTCTTGATCTTCGCCTTGGCCATGTTCTCCGCGAGCGCCTTGGCTGAGGATTCTCAAGACAAAGGCGGCCAGGGGGACGACAACCCGTGGGGAGCTGCCGCCATCGACCACAAGTTGAATGTGGGCTGGGAGTACCCCTCCGATTACGTCGCCCGCCCCTTGGTCTACAACCGCCGAGTGGTGGAGGTCGACGCGGACTTCCAGTACAAGTACTCGGACCAATTTTTTGACGACGCCGGGAAGCTCGTCACGGGCGGTTTCAAGGAACGGAAAGAAACCCTCAATCTTTTCCTCGGCGGCGGCTTTTCCGACAACTGGTCGGTTTCCGTGAACTTCCCGTTGGTCTACATGAAAACGGTCGTCGAGCCGGGCGAACAAAACTACCGGCCGGGCCGCAGCAATACGTACGGGGCGCTGGGCGAAGAGGCGTTCGTCAACTTCCTGGACCGCTCCGATCCGTGGAAACTGTGGGAAGCGCAGTTGCCCCAGTTGGGCGATGTCAAGGTCTGGATGGCCTATCAGGTTTTCCGGCGCCTCGATCCGACGAGCAGCATCGTGGTCGAGACGACCATCAAGTTGCCGACCGGCAACGACAACCCGCGCCGCGGCGCGGAAATCCGGCCGTACGTCACGTCGGGCGAACCCGATTGGTACGGCGGATTGGCGATCAAGCAACAAGCGTGGAAATTCTCGTTTGAAGCGCACGCCGGTTACAATTGGCGCATGCCGGACGACGCCAAATACGCGCCGGGCAAGATCGACTTGGCCGACCAAGTGCTGGCGAACGGCGAGATCATGCTGCAGGTGCCCTTGAAGGTCTGGATCATGGACACGTTCGCGATCGGCAGCGGCGTGAGCTACATGGATCGCGTGACATCATCGACGATGCGGGACGACGCCGGCAAACTGGTCAAGCTGGATGACTACCCGGGTTACACGTTGGACGTCACGCCGAAAGCGATTCTGCAAAGCGGCTCCGATTGGGACATCTATTTCACCACCGATATTCCGTTGGCCGGGAAGCGAACCTTCCTGGTCTACTCGCGTTCGTATTACCTGCCACCCACCGATATTGAGGGCAATGAAGGAGTAGGCGTCACCTACACCCTTGGCCTCAAAAAGCGTTGGCAGTAGGAAGGGGGTGGCAAAATGACGAACCTGAACCGCCGTGGAAGTGAGATGACCAAAGCCATGAGCAAATATGCCTTTGCCATCGTCGTTGCGTTGTTGTTGGTCGGCTTCGCGGTTGCGACGCCGCGTCCGGCCCACGCCACGTTCCTCTTGTGGGACGAAGGCGTGAATCACTGGGAAATCCAGTGGAAATACACGGAAACCGACCACTTCATCATCTATTGGTACCCGCAGGAAGAATACACCGCGCGCGCGTTGGTGAAAATTGCGGAAGAAGTTTACGAAGCGGACACCAAGGTGTGGAACATCGATCTGAAAGACAAGATCGTGGTGACGATCATCGACACCGAGGACTACTCGAACGGCTTCGCCGCGCACGAATTCAACTGGATCACCATCTGGGCGAGCAATCTCTATTTCGACAGCCGCGGCCGCACCGACTGGCTCTACGACGTGTTCAGCCATGAATTCGGCCACATTTGCAGCCTGAAGGTGGGCAACCAATTCCGCGACAATATGCTCGGCGTGTTGGTCGGCGGCATGAAGATCAGCGACAAGTACGCGTTCGACGTGGGCGTCGGCGTGATGTTCACGAACGACGCGCTGCCGACTTGGTGGGTCGAAGGCGCTTCGCAATACTCCTCGCTGATGATGGGCGCCGACTTGTACGACACCCACCGCGAGATGTTGCTCCGCGCCGCCGTGCTCGACGACAACATGTTGACGATCGACGCGATGGACATCATCGAGAACAAGAACAGCCTCCAGGCCGAAATGGTGTACAACCAGGGCATGTCGATGAACTCGTTCCTGGGCGAGCAATTCGGCCTCGACGCGCCGGCGCGCATGTGGCAGGAATTCGGCCTCAGCCACAACATGACCTACAACCCGATCCTGAAGCGGGAATTCGGGTTGTCGCGCGAAGAGTTGTACAACCAGTGGAAAGCGTACGTCACCGACAAGTACAACAAGCAGCTCGACGCTGCGTTGAAAATCACCGGCGGCAAGGAAGTCAAAGGCCGCTTCCTGCGGCTGTTCGAAACGGATCCGCCGTTCGGCGAAGAAAAGGAGCTTTCCAAACTCGATCGCTGGCTCCTGGGCACCACCAACCACTTGGTGAAGATCAGCCCGAAAGGCGATTACCTTTCGTTGATCTCCTCGCACGGCACGCAACGGCGCGGCTCCAACTTCTATTACAAGAAACTGAAGCCCGATCCGAACAAGATCAACGACACGCACATCAAGCGGGGCCCGCGGGTTTACGAAGAAGGCTACAACTGGCATCCGGACGGCAAGAAGATCGTCTACGCCGGAACCGTGAAAGACCCGTGGTTGGGCTATGAATACAGCGATCTCCAGGTGTACGACACCGAGAAGGACTCGCACGAGCAGATCACCTGGCAGTTGCGCGCGATGGAGCCGACCTGGAGCCCCGACGGCAAAAAGATCGCCTTCATTCTGAACGGCGACGGCCAACGCAAACTGGCCGTGATGAATTATCCGAAACTCAACGGCTACTACATCTTGATCGATTTCAAGGACGACACGCAACTCGGCACGCCCGTGTGGAGCCCCGACGGCTCGAAGCTGGCGTTCTTGATGTTCCGCAAGCACCAGCAGGACATCTGGATCATCAACTCCGACGGCACCGGCCTGCGCCCCGTCACCTACGACAAGAACGACCACCGCGATCCGGCCTGGATGGACAACGAGACGCTCGTGTTCGCCAACGACCGGACCGGCATCTTCAACATCTACTCGATCAACATCAACACCCACAAACTGTTCCAGATCACGAACGTCAAGACCGGCGCCTTCATGCCGTGGGTCGCGCCGGACGGCAACAGCATCACCTACAGCTACTTCACGAGCTTCGGTTACCGGCCGTACGAAATCAGCAAGAACGAGTGGATGATGCGGCCGGTCGAAGATTTCGAATTCAACGTCACCGACGACGAAATTCGAATCAATCTCACGACGCAGGAGCCGTTGCCGGAAATCCAGGGCCTCGACTATACGCCGTACCGCGGCTTCGCCGGCCTGTTCCCGATCCTCTACAATCACGCCGGCACCTGGGTTTGGATCCCGATCGTCAACTATGAATGGGACCGCTTGCAAATGGGCGCCCAGATGATCATGGTCGATGCTGTGGAACGCAACTTCTTCTTTGCCGAGGCGCTCCTCGGCGAGCAGAGCACGTACGTCCTGTATTACGAGAACTACATGACGCCCGTCACGATCTTTGCGCAGTTCGCGCGCCTTTTCCCGGTCGACAACTCCAACTTCCAGTACTTCAACTTCGACGTGAAGGCGCAATTCGACGCGAGCTTTTACATGTTGGGCATGCGGTACTTGCTGTTCAACTACAACATGTTGGACGTCGAGTACGACTACCAGGACATCCGCGTCGAACAGCCGTTCCAACGCTACACGCAGATGACCGGCCGAACGGTCAAGTTCGAGTGGACCCGCGACACCGTCAATCGCCGCGGGAATGACGGCGGCATCAACCCGCACTCCGGATCGTACATCGACGCGTGGTTCGCCTACGGCTCGCCGAAGATGCGCGAACCGCTCACCGGCGCGCCGTTGGGCACCAACTTGAACGCGATCTACAGCAATCCGAATGTCATGACCGAGCAAGAGGCGCGGACCTACCCGGATGACAACTACCTGCTGCCGCAGCGCTATGGCTTCTTCCAAACGCAATTGACCTACCGCGACTACATTCCCTTCCCGTTCTGGGATCTGACGGATTTGAACGACACCTGGGCGGGCGTCAAAGGCTGGGATTGGTCCAAGCTGAACTTCGAACAGTGGAAACGCCAGCGCCACACCTTGATCCTCAAGGCGGTCCTCGGCGTCACGCACTCCGACGTGCCGGAAGGCTACGGCTGGGGCAACAGCTACGGCCGCGTCAATTTCTACGACCGGTTCCATGGCGGCGGCATGTGGGTCACCGCCCTGGGCGCGTACTCGGAAAACAACAGCGCCTTCCTCGGCTACGAGAATTACAGCCTCCAGGGCGAAATGGTCGCCATCCTCGGGTTCGACTATCGCTTCCCGATCCTGATGGAAATCGACACGGCGTTGTGGGCGTTCCACTTCGACAAGTTGTACATGTCGGTTTTCGGCGACGCCGGCAACTTGTACTCGCATCCCGAGCGGCGGGCGGATCTGTTCAATCTCGAAAAATGGATGGATAGTTCCAACCAGGGCGCGTTCGATCTGCGCAAGGACGTATTGACCGATCTCGGCGTGGAACTGCGATTGAGCATGTTCCTGTTCATGAACGAGTGGGACAGCTTCGTCAAACTCGCGCACGGGTTCGAAGATCCGCAGGGCAAGGCGCATCCCGTTCGCGTCTATGTCGGCCTTGGCACGGGATTCGACGATCGGTATTAACGTGAGGAAAGCAACGATGACGCGGAGGACGATGATGAAAGGCATGACGGCAATCGTCGTGATTGCGGTGTTTGTCTCCACCATTTTGCTGGCGGGGTGCATTCAGCTGAAATCTGACTACAAGAGCCAGTTGTTGCCGACCCAGGGCTACGGCGCCTTCAAGATGAAGATCGACGATCCCGGCCCGGTCGCGGAAGTGGACGAAGGCGGCGTGGCGACCGGACGCCGCGGATTCTTGTACGACATCGATCAGAGCGGCAACCCGATTCTGTTCTATCAGATTCAGAAGCTTTCCGCCGGCATCGTGAGTCTGGCGTTCGATTTCACCACGGGTGAGGCCGTCGGCGGCCAGGCCGCGGCGGTCGTCCTGCCGGTTGCAGGCACGACGGACTACGAAATTCCGTTGCAAAGCCTGACCCAATGGATCAAGGGCGACCAGGCGGTCGGTTACATCAAGTCGTTGTACGTCGACACGCCCGACGTCCTGGTCTGGAACGACCGGATCTTCGGCGGCGAAGACCAAGCGCCGATGACCGGGCGTCAGCAGGACACAACGTATCAGATTGTCTCTTTGGGAACGCTGGACGTGTCCGGCGCCGCGGGCGTGAAAGCCTCCGCCAACCAAAAGGATGCGGCCCCGAAGGCGGCCCAACCGGCTCCCAGCGCGCCGCCGCTTCGCGCCCCCAATTTGGGCGGCCTCAACGGCAACTGCAATACGTGGATTCCCTACTGCGCGAAGCTGGATCAGTGCGGACATTTCGGCGCCCAGTGGTCGTCGGTCCAGTGCACGAACACGTTGTTCGCGTACACGAAGAGCCCCGAGGGCCAGACCTACGACACGTGCATCGGCAAGTGCAGTTCCAACTCGTCATGCGGCGAGTTCCTGGATTGCCGGAACGCCTGCTGGAACAGCGCCTTCACGGACGTCTACGGCTGCGGCGGCGACTACGGTCCGGCGCCCAATGACGTGGTCATGCTTGTGGAGCGCGCCGGAGCGTTGTTCAAAGTGTCGCCGGGATACACCGTGCAAGCGGGCGAAAAGCTCGCCATTGTGATCGATTACAAATCCGCCGCGGCCAACTTCGCCGGCGGCACGGTCAACGTCACGGCGGGGTCGCAAACCAAGGCGTTTGCCGTGCCGGCGAATCTCGGACACAGCAGTTACGGCGACAAAGTCATGCTCGCCATAACGCTTCAGAGCCCGCTGCCGAAGGGCGATTACGAGTTGACGATTCGTTTGCAAAACGCGCCGCCCTGCAAAACTCAGGGCAAGCCATTCCCGGCGAAATTCAGTTCGGCGGGCGTGATCTCGGGCGACAGCACGCCGATCGAAGGCGATGTTCCGTTCTCGCTATACGAGGTGTACGCGTCGGCGATCGACGTTTTCAACGTCGGACAGGGATTTGTCGATGCCTCGATCTTCCGCTCCAGCGGCCAAAACTTCTTCGATGAACTGGCCAACGACCAGGCCGCCATCATGCAGGGCGAAATTTGGACGCTGGCCGGCGTGGACGACTGGACCTTCATGACGTCAACGCAGATGAACTCGGATGTATTCTCCAGCACGCATGTCACGCACAAGAGCAAATACGATTCGGCGACCGACGTCGAGTCGTCGGCGTTCTATTGCGATCAGCCCATTCCTCCCGGCGCCTTCAGTTTCTATGGCGACGCAGGTTGGAACATTTATCCGATCGGGCCGTACGGCCAGTTCAACACCACCCAGCCGTTTGTGCACGGCAACTTCGACACCACGCGATTGCACATTCCGTTCCAGCCGTTCACGGAGGTCAGTTCGCAATACACGGGGTGCGCGGACACCTGCGAATACTACCTCGATGAAATCTACAGCCCGAGCGTCGGCGGCACGGCCCCCGGCTTCCCCAATGAAGCGGCGGCGCTGGCGCATTGCCATGCCAACAGCGCCGATCCTTATTGGACGGGTCTGATTGAATGCTACCGTCTGGCGGAAGGCGGGTTCAATGCTTGCGTTTCGTTGAGCGACTGCCTGAAGACAGTGCCGCCGTTCGGCAACGCCGGCAAGACGCTTTGCGACGCAGCCACGTCGATTCCCGCGACCATGGTCGCGACGATTCCGCCCGCGTTCCTGGCTAGCCCGACCTACGGTCCGATGCTCCAGACGCCGGGTCGGGTCAAGATCGGCATCGCGGGCGAGAAGACGTCCGGCGGTTGGGAACTGGTGCCCGGCTCGTTCGTTGATCTGGACCTGGACGTCACGCGCTACGACTTGTCGTTGCCGTATATGCCGCAAGTTCCCTTGCGCTTCATCCAGAGTGCGTCGGCAAGCGGTCCGACGCAGACGCAACTCTTTCCCGTGATGTACGACACCGTCAACAAGGAAGTCGTCGGCACCGGCTACTACAATCCGGCGCCGGAATATCCGACCGGTCAATGGTTCTTCCTGTACATCTACACGTACAACTGGACCGATGTGTCGCAGGAAGGCTGGTCGCTCGGCGTCGTTTCGGGCAACTCGATCTATAACTTCGCCAGTCCGTATAACGAAACCGTCGGCGTTACGTTTGGCGATTTGCGGGCGATTCAGGGCGGTCAGTTGACGCCGTAATCGCGAGAATGAACGCGAAAGAAGGAGCGGCTTCGGCCGCTCCTTTTTTTTGGGTGGAACGCCGCGCCGCGGTTATTCATTAAACTGACGCGGCAGACGCGGGCGAAGGAGGCGGCTCATCGTGGCGACGCGGGCGGCGGCGGGTCCGGGCGGCTGGCGATTGGCGGCGCTGTTTGCCGCGCTGGGCGCTTACGCCTTGATCGCGCAAACGGCCTTGTTGCGGCAATTCCTGGTGATTTTCGGCGGCAACGAGTTGGCCCTCGGCCTGTTTTTCGGAGCTTGGTTCGCCGGCATCGGGGCGGGCGCCGCCGCGCTCGGGCGGACGACGGAGCGACGCACGCCGTCGGCCCGCGGTTTGCGGATTTTGCTCGCCGTCGGCGCGATCCTCCCGCCGCTGATTCTCGTCGCGATGAAGACAACACCCGTCTGGCTGCGCCTGCCGCCCGGACTAGCCCCGACGTGGCGCGTCGTCGCCTTGGCCGGGCTGCTGTGCGCGCCGCTCGGATTTTGGATCGGGGCCGCTTTCCCCTTGTTTTCCGCCGCGGCCGGCGAGGCGGACGCCGTCGGCCGCATGTTCGTTTGGGAAGCCGTCGGCAGCGTCGGCGGCGGCCTGACCTTCTCGTTCGTCCTGGCGCTGTTCACGCCGCCGATCAGCGCGGCCGCCGCGGCGTCGACGATTCTGCTGCTGGGCGCGGCGGCGGCCGACTGGCCGCGGTCGCTGCGCCGGCCGGGCGCCTGGGCCGCCGCGGCGGCGCTCGCGGCGTTTATCGCTTCGCCGCTCGGCGATCGCGCCGAGCAGGGGCTCGAACGGCTGCGGTTCCGCGTGCTGGGGTCGAGCGCGAACTTCGAACGCTCGATCCAGACCCGTTACGAAAACGTCACATTCTCGCGAAGCGGCGAACAGACGCAGCTCTTCGGCAACGGCGCCTATCTGGACAGCTTCCCCGACGCCTACGCGCATCAGCAAGAGGCGGCGTTATTGCTGTCGCTGCGCCCGGCGCCGCGGCGCATCGCCTTGCTGGACGGCGGCCTGACCGGCCTCGCCGGCGAATTGCTGCGCGCGCGCATCGACCGCCTGGACATCGCCTATCTCGACGCGCAATTGACGCGCGAGATCATTCGCCGTCTGCCGCGGGCGGCGCAGGCTTGGACAGGCGACCCGCGCCTGCAGATTTGGCCGGCCGACGCGCGGCGGTTCGTGCAAAGGGCGCGCAACCGGTACGACCTCGTCGCGGTGCTGGCGCCGGATCCGTCGACGGCGCTGCTCAATCGGTTGTTCACCCGGGAGTTTTTCGCCGAGGCGAAGGCGGCGTTGACGGAGAAGGGCGTGCTCGTCGTCTCGTTGACGGCGGCCGCGAACTACGTCGGCGAGGAGGTTGGGCTGTACGTCGGTTCGGTGTATGCGACGCTGCGTTCGGTTTTTCCGGAGGTCGCCATTTTCCCCGACGACCAGGTCTGGCTTGTCGCCGGCCGCACCGCCGGTTCGGTGACCGCCGACCCGGCCGCGTTGAAGGCCAACTACGAAGCCGCGTTCGCCGGCCGCCCGCCGCTGCCGCCCGAGGTAATCGATCTGTACGTGATGCCCGACCGGATCGAACGCACGAAAACGGCGCTGGCCGGTTACCCGGCGTCGATCAACCGCGACCTGCGCCCGGTGTCGTATCTGGCGTTTCTGCGCATCTGGGACCAGTTCGCGGGCGGCCGGCTGGCCGGGTTGCTCGCTTGGTTGACCGCGGCTTCGCGCGGCCTCTGGTTGGCGCTGGCGGCGGCCCTGGCGGCCTGCTGCGTCGCCTGGCCGTTGCTCGGTCGCGCGGCGACCGGCGCGGGTCGGTATGGCCTGGTCAGCGTGGCGTCGAGCGGGTTCTGCGCGATCGGCGCCGTCATCGTCTCGTCGTTGGTTTACCAATCGCTCTTCGGGCAGATGTACCAGATGGCCGCGGTGTTGTTCGCGTCGTACATGGTCGGCCTCGCGCTCGGCGGTCAACTGGCCATGCGGTGGGGACGCGAGAAAAAACTCCCGATCGCCGGATTGCTGGCCGGCGACGCTTGGCTCGCCGCCTGTTTTCTGGCCGAACTCCTGTTTTTGCCCTGGGCCGTCGGTCGCCCGACGGCGCTGGTGCAAGCGACGCTGCTGGCGCTCGTGACCCTGACGGGCGCCGGCGCGGGCGTGGCGTTCCCGCTCGCCGCGCAGACGCTCGCCGCGCAGGGCGTCGCCGCCGGCCGGCGCGCGGGCCGGGTCGACGCGGCGGATCATTTGGCGGCAATGGTCGGTTCGTTGCTGGTCGGCGTGGTGTTGTTGCCCGTCGTCGGCGTCCAGTTGGCCTTCGCGATGATGGCCGGGCTGAAAATCGCCTCCGGCCTGGGCGGCCTTCTGAGTTTGGCGCGAAAAACGTAAGCGAATGGTTATTTTCTCGTAGTGGCCGCCACGCAGGAGTCGCGTCATGGGCGAGATCGTCAACCGCGGGATCGAAAAGTACCTGGCGACCATTCGGCCGCCGCGCGACGAAATCCTGCGCGAAATGGAACGACTGGCCGGCGCGCGCGAATTTCCCATCGTCGGGCCCGACGTCGGCCGCTTGCTGTTCAACCTGGCCCGCGCAATCGGCGCGAAACGAATCCTCGAACTCGGCTCGGGTTTCGGCTACAGCGCCTTTTGGTTCGCGCAGGCGCTGCCGCCCGACGGCGATCTGCACTGCACCGATCTGCGCCGCGAAAACCAGCGCGCCGCCGAGAATTATTTCCAGCGCGCCGGCCTGGCCAGCAAGTTGACCTTCCATGTCGGCCACGCCCTGGAAATCGCCGGCGCGTTGTCCGGGCCGTTCGACATCGTGTTCAACGACATCGACAAAGAAGAGTACCCGCGCGCGATCGCCGTCGCGCTGTCGCTGCTGCGGCCCGGCGGCTTGTTTCTCACCGACAATGCGTTGTGGGACGGCAAGGTTGCGGAACCCGGCCCGGACGAACCGACCCAAGCCGTGCTCCGCTTCAACGACGAATTGGCGCGCCATCCGGGCTTCTCGACCGTCGTCCTGCCGCTTCGCGACGGCGTGTCCGTGGCGGTCAAGCTATAATGCAGAATGTTGAATGGCGAATGGAGAAACGCGGGCCGCGTCGCCAATTCTTCCTTCGCCATTTCAGCGAAACAGCAGGCCGCCGGCAAACCGCCACGCCGGATCGGGTTTAGCCAGGAAGCCGGTGGGATTCTTTTCGTTGGTCGCCGGCCCTTTGAAGTAGTTGCCGGGTTGGAAGTAGTCGACTTCGGCCAGCCATGTCAAACGCTTGACCGGCGTGAATTCCAACCAGAAATCGACCTCCGTGCCGTAGTACCGGCCGGCGTCCTGCGCGACCGAGGCGTACGGAATCGGCGGCACGACGAGGTTGTTGGCGAACTGCGGCCGGCTGTATTGCGCCGCCAGCGCCGCCGCCTGAAGGTTGATGGCGAGCCAATCCAGGGGCGTAAACTCCGCGTAAAACTTGCCGCCGAAGAAACCGCTGCCCTGCACCGCCGGCGAGGTGAAGCCGGTCGCCGCCAGATAGGGACCGCCGTCGAAGAAAAAGCGCGTGAAGTCGAAATTCGCCTTGATGTCGAGAAAGCCCGTGTAGCGTTTCGCCTGCGGCCGCGGATCGTGGCCCGTGACGAACGCGCCGGCGGCGCCGAAGCGCCAAAAACTTCGGCCGTAACCGGCGTCGAGCATGGCGAGATAGCCCTGCACGTTGTCGATTTGCGCCTGGGAACCCCGACCGGGCGACAGGCTCCCGAAATTCATCACCGCGTTGGCGTCGACCTTCAACCCCTGTTCGTCGTAGCAAAACTCGCCGCCCGCCCAGAACAGATGGCCGTGGGACAACGACGCGGCGGTCGTCGTCGACGGGCCGGTCAGCCACGCGCCGATCGCGCTGGTCCCGCCCAACGAGATTTCCGGCGGGGCGTTGCCGGGGCCGGCCGTGATGTCGCGGAACGAAAGCGAACTGAGATAGAGCGAGCCGTGATAGTCCGGATGCTTGGGGAATTCGTAGGCCAGGGCGGCGTACACGTCCTCGATTTCGCTCGTGCCGTCGAAGTCGAGGGCGGCCGCCTCGCCGCGCAGTTTGCCGAACTCGGCGCCCCGCCACCACAGGGCGAGGCCGTCGGCGTCGGCCTGGCCCACGACCAACGCGTGCGGCGTGTCGAAATTCTGCCGGCCGATGCGCCAGCCGAGAATGCCGCCCAGATCGTGCTCGCCTTCCAGGTAATAATTTTTCAACCGCAGGACTTCGGCGTTATTGATCGTCACATTGGCCGACGGGTCGCCGAACCCCTGCTCGCGGGCCTGGCTCGGATTGACCTCGATGGTGAACCGGCTCGCGATATGCTCGGTGAAGCGGCCGGTCAGCATCAGGCGGAATTGCGTTTCCAAGACATTGAAGTAGTTTTCGTTCGTGCCGATCTGACTATTGAAGTTGCCGGTTTGCGGGGTGAGGCTGCGGCCGAAAATGCCGCTTTCGACGCGAAAATTGTCCTGTGTGACGTACAACGCCTGCAAATTCACGTCGGCGGAAAAATTGGGATACGCGGCCGCCGGGTCGTCGGCCGCCGCGGGCGCGGCCGCGAGCAGCAGCGCCCAAAGCAGCGCCGATAGCGGCGCGATCGCGAGACGTCGGCTAGTCATCTCCCCCGTTCCGTAGACCGCGCGCGGCGGGCGTCATTGCGGCGGCGCCGGGGCCGGCGGATTGGGCGCCGGCGGCGCGGCCGGTTTCTCCGGCGCGCGCGGCGCGGCGGCCGTCGGCGAACCTTCGGATTTTTCCGTGGTGCCGCCGCCGAAGTTGATTTCGATCTGCAGGAAGACGTTGTTGAAGCGCAAATCGGGCCCGCGGTATAGATTGCCGTTGTTCAGCCAGCCCTGGCCCATGAGTTCGAGATTCGCGCCGGCGGTGACGCCGGGCAGGAACATGCCGAAGCCGCCGTCAATGTCTTCCGCGAAGCGCACCGGCCAGAAATAGGAGAAACCGATTGTCGCGTAATTCACGCTGCGCTCGATCGTCGCGTTGTTCAAGACGGAAGCAGGCTGAACGCCGGGGCCCGGGGCCGGCCCGAAGCCGAGCTTGTGGACGTCGCCGTGAAAATGGAGCGTCGTTTCCGCGCCGCCGACGCCCAGGAACGGATACGCCAAACCGCCCGGCCCATTGACGACGACATAGCCGACATCCAGCTCGCCGCCGAACGAGGTCAATTTCGCGTTGACGCCGTCGCCGCCGCCCAGCGAGATTTGCGATCCCGCGCCCTGCAGGCCGAGAATCATTTTCTCCAAAATCAAGCCGCGCGCCTGGACCGCCAACGTCGGCCAGATGGTCGACAGCTTCGTAATGCCGACCGCGCCGAGATCGGAGTTCAAGCCGCTGACGTTGAAATACCGCCCGTTGGCCGCGGCGCCGACCCAACCGGCGAACTGAATCGGGTCGTCGCCCGCGAGCGCCGGCGACGCCGCCAGCGCCGCGCAAACCAAGGCCGCGCCAATCACGAACAATCGATTTTTCATGGCGCTCAGAATAGCCGGAGTCGGGCCGCCTTGCAAACGCCGCTCAGGTCAACGCGCCCGAGCCACGCCGCCGCCGAACGACACGTCGACGTTCAAAAAGAACGTGTTGAGCGGCTGCGCGCCGAGGCCGGCGATCTCGTGCCCGCCGGCGTCGCGCCAGCGGCGGTCGCCGACGTTGAACGTCGCGCCGGCGGCGATGCCGCCCAGGAACATCGCCAAGCGATCTTCCGTTTCGCCGACGGCCAGCCGCACCGGGTAGTGATACGCGAAACCGACGGCAACGACGGCGCTCGTCTGGCGGGCGGTGTTGTTCCCGTTGTACCACTTGACCAAATCCAAGCGATTGCCCGCGGGCAGGCTCAAAACGCTTTGATAACCGCCCGCGCCGACGAACGGGTAGGCCAGGCCGTAGACATTGTTGACCGCCGCGTAGCCGAACTCCGCGCTGCCGCCGGCGCAGTAGTACTTGGCGTCGAGCCGCGCGCCGCGCGCGAGGAAGAACGCCGTGTCGCCGCGCCCGTCGATCACGAAGCGTTCGCCCAGCAGCGCCGCCGCATGGACGCCGAGCAGCGGCATGTCGCTGGGCAGCGTCGCGCCCGCGGATTCCAGGTAATGGTTGACGCTCGTGACGTTGAGATAGCGGACGCCCAGCGTGAGGCCGCCGAAACCCGCAAGCTCAATGGGCCCCGCGTCTTGCGCGGCGGCTGGTAGACACGGTGCAAAGAGAGTCAGGAAAAAGACGACCGGCAAAAAGCGCATCCGCCGCCCCGGGCGGATCGCGTGCGTGCAGGGGTTCATCGGTTCAAAGTTGGACGGCATCGACCCACCTGACCTCTCGATCCAGATGCGGTTTGCGTTACGGTTTTCTGTTCGCTGATATCCGGAACCGGGCCGCTCGTCAAGCGCGTTCCAGCCGGGTGATCGCCACGGCGCCCGCTCCGGCCGGCGCGGGGATGACAAATCAAGAGGCGCGACCGGCGTGACGTCGGGCGCATCGATCAACGCGAGCGACCGGCAACATCGACAGTCTCTGAAGAACTTCTTCCAACTCCTCAGGTCGCGGTTTATTTGTAGATTCGATCAAATCCCATCGGGACCGACCCGCCGGACGCTTGTTTTTTTCTCTGCTGTTTCCTCCCGGTTTTTCGATTCGCATTTCTTCAAAAGTTACGTCAAGTTATTGAAAATAAAGCGGTTGTCGCGAAATGCGGCGGTCGTCCGCCGAATCCGCAGCGCTTGACTTCGTGCCTGCCGTACGTATACTTGAAAAGCCTACCCGCGAGGTAGGATTAGTACGTTTGCGAGGGTTTAAAGCCGATGAATCCCATTTATCTTGACCACAATGCGACCACGCCTGTCGACCCGCTGGTTTTAGAAGCAATGCTCCCATATTGGAAGGAAACGTTCGGCAACGCCAGTTCGCTGCATCTGTTCGGCCTGGCGGCGAAAAAAGGGATGGACGAAGCGCGCGCGAACGTGGCGAGCCATTTGGGCTGCGAGCCGCGCGAGGTGATCTTCACCTCGGGCGCGACCGAGGCCGACAATCACGTGCTGCTGGGCGCGTACGAGGCGACGAAGAAAAAGGGCAACCACATCGTCATCAGCGCGATCGAGCACCCGGCGATCTTGAACACGGCCGAGCGCCTCGAAAAACTGGGCGCGAGCGTGACGCGCGTGGGCGTCGACCGGCGCGGCGTCGTCGACGCCGAAGCCGTGCGCGCGGCGCTGCGCGACGACACCATCCTGGTCTCGATCATGTACGTGAACAACGAGACCGGCGCGATTCAGCCGATCCCCGAAATCGGCAAGATCGTCAAAGAGCGCGGCATTCAATTCCACACCGATGCCGTGCAGGCCGGCGGCAAACTGGGCCTGCGCGTCGACGAACTCGGCGTCGATTTCATGAGCCTGTCGGGGCACAAGATCTATGGGCCTAAGGGCGTCGGCGTGCTCTACGTCCGCCGCGGCTCGTTCATCCGGCCGCTGCTGACCGGCGGCCACCACGAATTCAACCGGCGCGCCGGCACCGAAAACGTCGCGGGCTTCGTCGGCTTCGCCACGGCGTTTGCGCTGGCGCACGAGCGGCGCGCGGCGGACGAGGCGCGCATCGCGCAAATCCGCGACGCGTTGCAGGCGCGGCTGCGGGCGCTCGTGCCGCATATCTATGTGACGGCCGGCGAGGCCCCGCGCGTCGCGAATACGCTGAACGTGCTGTTCCATTTCGTCGAAGGCGAGGGCCTGCTGATGCGGCTGTCGCTGAACCACGGCATCGCGATCAGCAGCGGCAGCGCCTGCACGTCGGGCAGTCTCGAACCGAGTCACGTCCTCGCGGCGATGGGCATTTCGAAGCAGCTCGGCAACAGCGGCGTGCGCATCTCGCTGGGCCGCGGCAACTCAATGGCCGAGGTGGAAACGATCGCCCAGGCGCTGGCCAAAGAGGTGGCGACGCTGCGCGCGATGAGCCCGCTCTACGACGCGTACGAGCGCGGCAAAATGAAAGACGAAGACCGCGTCGCCTACGAGACGTGGTCGACGGCGCAGTAAACCACGGGGACTAGCCGCAACCGAGGGTGAGATGGCGTTTCGCATATCGACAAAGGGCCGCTACGGGCTGCGGGCGCTGATCGATCTGGCCGCGCAAAACGGGGACCGCCCGATTTTGCTGGCGGATATCGCGCGCCGGCAGGGCGTCAGCAAACGCTACCTGGAGCGGCTGTTCACCCAACTGCGCAGCGGCGGCGTGATTCGCAGCGTCCGCGGGGCCGCCGGCGGCTACCTGCTGGCCCGGAACGCGGCGGAGATCCGGATCGTCGACGTGCTGGAGTTGCTCGAAGGGCCGATTCGCCCGGCCGACTGCACCGGGCGGCGCGGCGACGATTGCCGCCGGCGCGAAAAATGCGTCACCTACGAGTTGTGGCGCGACCTGGGCGAGGCGATCCGCGCCAAGCTCGCCGGCGTGACGTTGGAAGACCTGCGGCGCCGCCAGACCGTGCTCGACGAGGCGGCCGTGCAGAGCTTTGAAATTTGAGCGGGCGGGATTCCGGCGGTTGAATTCCGCGAACGTGCGCCTTATCGTTTGACGCGCTCGCAACGGGCGGAGGATTCCGATGTACAGCCAGAAAGTCATGGAGCATTTCAGCAATCCGCGGAACGTCGGGGTGATCGAGAACGCCGACGGCGTCGGCGAAGAAGGCAATCCGGTCTGCGGCGACATGATGACCTTTTACATCAAGGTCGACGACGGCGTCTTGACCGATGTGAAATACAAGACCTTCGGCTGCGGCGCGGCCATCGCCGTTTCGAGCATGATCAGCACCATGGCGATCGGCAAGACCATCGCCGATGTGCTCAAGATTTCGCGCGCCGACGTCGCCCAGGAACTCGACGGCCTGCCGTCGCAGAAAATGCACTGCTCCAATCTCGGCGCCGACGCCCTGCGCAAGGCCATCCAGGATTATTTCAGCCGCCATCCGGAACTCGCCGCAAGAGTGCCGACGCCGGAGCAGACGCGCGAAGAAGTCTACGCCGATCGCTTCGGGCCGATCCCGGCCGCGCCGCCGGTCGCCGCCGCGGGCGATCCCCACGCGACGGCCTCGCTCAAGGTTTCGACGCCGAAAAAAGTCGGCTGCGCCCCGCACGACGGCATGGCCTGCTGCCCATTCTGCGACGCCGAAATTCCGCAGGACAGCCACGTCTGCGACCCGTGCGGCAAAGAGCTCGCGCGCTGCCCGAAGTGCGGCGCGCTGATGGCCAAAGGCGCGCACGACTGCCCCGTCTGCGGCGCGGATTTGGACGCGGCGCACTGAAGGACTCTGCCGAGATATTGTTCCGAAATCGGTTGTGTTAATGACCCCTTCTTGGAACCGCGACCGCAAATTGAACGCCGGTCGCTGCAACCGCTGAATGGGAAAAGGGAAATCTCCGTGGGGAAAAACTGGATCTGTATTTTCCCCAATACCCGCCAACGTTCGGAAACATGCCGCGTTGTGGGGTCGGAGATCTGAACGGAAAAACGAATGAACCGGGAAGTAAATGCGATTGAATGTCAATATCGGAATGAGGACGCGAGGGAGGCGATCTTGCAACCCGGCGCGCGGTCGTCGTAACGATGCCAGTCTTTTTCGATTCGCGCTCCGTTCGGCACGGCGCAGCCGGCGAGCTGTAGATTTGCCTCCGTTGACGCGATGAGGTTATCCAATCGCTTTTGGGCCCGCTTGGCGGCGGCAAGGGCCCGCCGTCTGTTCGGCTCGGCCACACGAGGCAGCTTGTCGAATTTCGTCCGGATGATGACATCGAAGGAACTCATAAGTTCAGCGAACTCCGGGAGCAGCGATTCGTCGTCGCCGGCGGGCAATTCATGGCGCTTGATTTAGCCCTCCTTCACCAGCAGTTCTCGAAACGTACGGGATGAGAGTTTGTTCTTCTGAAGCTTCCCAATATATTTCTTTTTTGCTTGCAGCTCGACCACGCGGAGGAGCAGCACCTTGTTCGTAACGGTCAACTGTTGCGGCGCCCCTGCAGTTGCCAATTGGACGTCTTGAACGGCCAGGGCGATCGACTGGGAGACGCCGGCGAAGGACATATTAAGATTTGGATGCTCCGCCAATCGCGGCAGCGACAGCAACTTGTGCGGCGACCGCTTCCGCACCTCTATGATGTCGCCGTTAAAGAACTTGACGAGCAGATGTTGGCCGATTTCCACGCAGGCGATGCCCGCCTGCTCTACGCGCTCATTAGTGAACCGCACCGTCGGTTCCAAGGCCGCCTGTTCTTCCGGCGAGAGAACGTGCGCCTGCTTGACGGCCACTGTTTCCTCGATTGGGTTGTTGGTCATCCTACGCCCCCTTTCGGTTCTGATTGGCTGTCAAACAAAACGGGATTGCCTATCCGTTGTGGCATTAGAACTGCGGAAGTCACTGAAGTCAAGCGCTGGGACGGCGGCAGATCCTTTTCTGAACTGCGCGGCGCGCGGCCGGAAACCGCCGCCGCGACATTGTCGCGCCAGGCGGTCGGAATCAACGACCCAACGCCGCCGGAATCCGCGCTGCCGGCCGGGCAACCGGCGCGGGCAAAGCCGAGCTTGTCCCGAAATGGTTGCCATGTGCGATTTCTTTTTTCGCCCATCGCGGCCGCACATTGAATGCGGATCGCGGTAAATGTCGAATAGTGAAAGGGAAAGCGCCGAAGGGAAAAAAGATAGGATACGGCGTCGAAAGTTATTGACAACAGTAATTCGACGTGCGAACATCGGCCCGCATCTGAGATTTTGCGCCTGCGAGGGAAATGGAAACCGTGAAACGCGGGAGGCTTGCTCATGAAGGCATTGCTTGCGGCGCTGGCGTGCGTGCTCTTGATTGCGGGCATTCTGGCGGCAGATGATTCCTCGGACAATGACGATGCGACAGCGGGCGGCGATGGCGGCGACGACGGCGGTAATGATTCCGAAACGCTCTCCGACGACGACTCCAACATAACTGACGACGACACATCTCCGGCGACCGGCGGTTCCGGCGCCGTCGTCGCCGGCCGCATCGTTGACCCCCTGACGGGGCAAAATGTCGCTTCGGCGATGGTCGGTTTGGTCGATGTCACGGGAGCCTCGCTGACGCCGACGGTCACCGCGGACAGATACGGCTCATTCTCGCTTGCCATCCCAGACGGCTACTCAATTGATTCCATAGGCGTAATCGCCTCAGAATTCGGTTATTTTAATAGTTATATGTATGGGCTGAATACGCCGGCGATCCTGGGTAATGAGACGACTTCCGAACTAGCCGTGTACCTCTATCCCGTGGCGTTGATAGAGGAGCAATCAAATATTCTCGGAATAGATCTGTCGGACGCGCCGGCTTTCTTGGGAGGCTCAGTCATTTTCGACGTCGAGGGAGGGTTTTCCGGCGCCGTTCCGTGCACCACGCTGTCGACGAATCCGTTTGGGGACACTGCGCCGACAGAAGCGATTCTTTACATCGATGACCAATCGCTGCCCTCAACAGCCCTGAGCCAGACCGGTTCGTCCGGCGGTTTTTTCATTTTCAACTCGCCAACTGGCGCAATCACGTTGACCGCCGACAACGCCGGAGAAACAACGATGGCGCAGGCCTACGCCCACGCCAACTCGGTGACGTTGGTTCCCCTTGTTTTCACTGATGTAAATGAGCTTTATGGGTGTCCCATTCAGGGGCCCGGCGTCGTGACGGATGGAACTGACCAGCAACCTGTGGCAAATGCGACGCTGCAGCTATTGCAGGCTGGCACAGGATTGCCTTTCTCGCCGCCGATTTTAACGACCTCAGCGTCGGACGGGACGTTCACGATCACCGTCCCTTGGAGCGCAGGTTTAGCCGGTCTCGAAGTGTCCGCGACGAATTATTTTAATAGTTTCTATTGGGGCCCGCTGGGAAACAATTTCGTAACCATGGGCGGGCCTATGCTGATGCCGACGGCCGCCGTACAAGGGATCGAGGAATCCCTGGGGATTTCCCCCGATGCAACAAAGGCAATCGTAGTTGGCATGGTAGCCTATACAGACGGCGCTCAGCAACAGGGACCGCAGCCGGTCGGATGCGCCAACGTGGGCATCCTGCTCGATGATGATTCGTCGCCAGACGGCGAAGCAATCTTCTTCGACGGGCAAGGCAACCCCACGAATGCGCTTACGAACACCAATCCAGCGAACGGACAGTTTTTGTTATTAGGAGTTAATCCGGGCTCGGCCGTGACGATTCAGGCCCAGGCGGGGACGGCGACGGCGTCCACGTTCCTGCCCCAGTTGGCGGCAGACGGAATCACCTTCGTGGTGATCATGTTTTCGCCGATGACCTCGCCGGGAAATCCGACGCCGGCGAATTGCCAATCGGGAGACGACGACACCTCGCCGGCCGATGACGATTCCTCGCCCATCGACGACGACTCGGCGCCCGACGACGATGACAACGACGACAACGACAACGACAACGACACGACGGACGACGATGACGACATTTCGCCGGTCGACGACGACAGCGCGTCGGTCGACGACGACAATTCGCTGGTCGATGACGATTCCTCGCTCGTCGATGACGATACCTCGCTGGCCGACGACGACACTTCTCCGGCGGCCCCGGGGGACGATGACACGTCGCCAAGCGACGATGATACCTCGCCGCCAACGGAAATGCTCCCGATTTCCGGCAAGATTTTTGACCCGTTCACGGGCGTCGGCATCGATTTTGCTGCGGTCTCTGTCCTCAGCGCCGAATCGGGAGACCCGGTGTCGCCATCGA